>Ga0247741_1000157_pt1 | contig 43690 bp, 75 predicted proteins | sample UWRJL213509R2_FD_180945 | JGI IMG/M metagenome (GOLD analysis project Ga0247741, IMG submission 180945) | Plant litter microbial communities from Arlington Agricultural Research Station in Wisconsin, United States - UWRJ-L213-509R-2 | ecosystem: Environmental > Terrestrial > Plant litter >... | reverse complement strand
CAACGCGCCAGGTGGTTATGCTTGGGTTGATGAACGTGGGCCGGAAATCCATACCGACAAACACGGAAATGTAAAAAGCACCGGAGAAAGCAAAGCTAACCTTAGAAAGTTGGAAAAAGGCGATAAGATTATCCCACACATGAAAAGTAAGGCGTTGATGTTCGACAACGGACTGAATAAAATACTTTATAATGGCATTTCAGGAAGTCAAAACATTACTGTAAATTCAGAGTTTCCAATCGACGCTTTCAACGCAACTGCCAGCAGAATCGAAAACGCCGTTTCAAACATTCCGGGATTACAATTAACCGACACGGTACTTAAAAGGTATCAAAGGAACGGAAACCAAAGAACAATAGTTATGAATGATCGCATGAGCCGCAGAGGCAAAACCAATCCATAATGGAAATATCACTAGAATTTGAATACTCAGCCGATAATATACAGGAATTCGCATGTACTGAAATGCCGGGATTCGACGCGTTCGCCAATAAATTAAAACAAGGAGCGAACCGTTGGGGTCGCGATCAAGTAATTGGCGCGGATGAATTGGATTTAACCTTTTGGAATAGCGTCTATGTTGCTGATAATCATGGTTTTTACGACAATCACGGATATTACATTTCATTTGCAACGCATTGCTTTAAGGAATTGTTGGATATATCGAATCCTAAAAACAAAGGCTTTGAAGCAACTGTACGCCTTAAATTAAAGGAGAACGGCGTTGTTTTCATTACCGGAGAACTGGACTTTTCAGAGTTAAAGACCGATGATTTAAAATATTTGAGTTGTAATATTATCGTTGAGACTAAAACCGCTCTTTTGGATAGGCGCGCAGACTTTGAACCGGATGTGTTTTCGAATACGGATGTAGACGGAAAGCCGATTGTTCCTTTGAGTAGAATGAAGTTTTTGCAGAAATCTTTGCCGGATTTTCAAAAGAGCGAGTACCAAACACCCGCCGCTTTAAATAAAACATACATTTCGTACGGTGGGGATGCGTTCTTTTTCAATCCTGCTATTGATCCGGTCGGTACGTTAGGAATCGAAAACAGCTACGTTACTAACGGTACAGGAATACCGGGCGAATTCAGCGCAGAAACACAGGCTTACACACAATTACCGCCTGGATATACAACGGCGCAATTGCGCGAGGCTTTAGACAGGTTTAAAATATTAATCGTTGCAGAAGACACCACGAATTTACAGTTTGATTTTACTAAGATAAACGCATTCATTGACGAAACAAGTGGCGTGTTTACCAGAAAGTCTTTTACGCTCGTTTGGGGTACTGATGTAATTACAGATAATGAATCTATAAACTTTATCGACAATGAAACCGGAGCCTTAAATCTAAATAACGCCAGTTTCAGTTACACAATTCCTTTTTTACCGAGAGGATCAACTGTTTGGCTTTATTTTTCAGTAGCTACTTCAAACCCTGCTCCGGCTGGCGGCCCAATATCGACAACCGAAATAGTAGGCGCGACAATGGCAGTTTTAGCTACCGGATATTCTACCGCGATTGATGTAGTTTTGGAAGTTGTTAGATATGAAGATTTCTTTGCCAAAGGAGTTGAGCAACTAACAAGACTGCCATTAGTCGCTCCTAGAATTCAAACAGGCGAGTTTAAGGATCAATTCACGTTTAATAAGAATATGTGTCAGCCGGGATTAAATAAGCCTTTAAATTTCGTTTTCAAGAATGAAGCAGAAGATTTGCGGTTGTTGCGTTTAGACTATCAAACCAGCCAAACCAAAATAGATATAGCTAGCAAAGACGATTATTACCCGAACGTTGATAAAGGGTTTTTAGATACTGACGTTCCGGTTGAAATTGAACGTACATTTAACGAGCGTGCAAAGGTAAATCTGGTTACAATTGAATTTACCAAATATGAAACTGCTGACGATGCTAAAAACACAACTGAAAGTTTCCATACCAGAGGACAATGGGGATTGCTGAACGAAAAGGTAGAGAATAAATTAGAAATAAAGATCAACGCCGCTTTAGACGGAAAGTTTATCCAAAAGGTCATAAAAGAATCTTTGAGAGAAACGACAGCAACAGAAAATGACAATACAATTATACGTGTTGACGGCATACCGTTAGATCCTAGTGCAAAAGGCGGCTTTTCAGCAGTTTTAGGACTGCAAACTGTTGGAAATGTAATTACGATCTTAAATAAAAACCCTGAAAATGATATTCCGGCAGTATTCAAATGGACGCAACCCGGTTTAACCGTTGGACAGTCTTTTAATTTTACCTACAATGGAGTTGAGTATCATCACACGGTTTTAGAAATACAAAACACGATTGTAAGAGTACAGGCAACCGACTACATTCCAAATTTTAACGGATCTTATCTAATAACATCATCGTTTTTTTACACAGGCGTAGATTGGACAAATAGAACGATTGAAGGCTTTACAGATATTTCCGGGCTATCAGTTCCGGAGCGTTGGAGCAATTTAAGATTTGGCGTTGGTAATATTCTGGCTTTGTACAGCTCAGACCTAAACGAGATCATGGCCGCTTATCCAAATGGAACGGCAAAGAACATTTCTTTTGTCAACAATAAAGATTTTACAGCCAGATACAGCGGCGGTAGATTGATAAAACAAGGCGCTGATTTGCCAGTTAGCGAAATGCGCGAAAAGGTATTGGACAATTCCGTTTACAAAACTAAATGTAAAGTAGATTTCGAAACAGGTATTTATGTTTTAAAAGCTATGACCGAACGCAATCCGGATAATACAATTGGCGGCTTTTTCAGGATCAGGACAAACGCCGGGATTAAAAAGATACACATTGACGATTCGGCTAATGTATGGCGCGGTGGTATTTTAGAAATTAACAAAGGCGTTGTTCGTAATGAAAGTGATACAGTTGTTATTTCGGTTGTTGACGGCGTTCTATACATTGACGGCGCAGCTTATGTAAAGGGTATCAATTGGTTTGAAGTCAATTCAAATGACGAGGTTATCCTATTCGACGAGCGAAACCGAGATATTATAAACCCGACCAACTACGAAAAAGTATCCATAAACGGCGTGCCCTATAATAATGTTGTTGATTTTGTTGCAGCATTGGAAAATATATCTTAATATTGTCCTACTGAAATATAACAAGCGGAATATTAGAGGGATTCCAATTGTACGATATACAGAGTTGAATTAATAGTTTAACTTCTGAAACCGTGACCCGACGAACCTCTAATTTGTCGGGTTTTCGCGTTTTATAAATAATTATGATTATGGAAAATAAATCAGATGCGCTAAGACGTGAAATATTAAAATCGCTTATTGATCGATATGCAGTTAAAGGTAAAAAGGTTTTGATTTCCAAAGCAAAAGACGCGGGAGTTTATAAAGGATTTGTAAGTGACGAAGAAGTATATTCGTTAATTGTAAAGTTCGCCGAGTTTCATAAGCTGCCAATATTCTTTGAGGAATCAGTTATTGCTGAAAAAATAATACCACCTGCTGAAATTACCAAGAAAAAAGATACAGATTATTTTTATTCTGTTCTTCAAGACCAGCATAATTTGCTTTCAAAGCAACTGTTAGCGCTTAACAAATTAATGGACACTTATAACCACTAAAAAATAACATTATGAAAACAACAATTCTCTTAACAAAAGAAGATATCACAACTACAAAATGCGGACTTCATTACGTGATTAACGCGAAAGGCGGCATTAGTTTAAACTTTACGCCTGACGCTGTTGAAGAATTTGTAAATGACGTAACTTTGATTAAATCAATGGAAGTAAGCGAAACTTCAAAGATGCCATTCAAAGCAGCCTGTGAAGCCATAAAATCCGGCTCCCATCAAATTGAAAAGGATTGTGATAATCTGGATTTGCTTAGGGATGTTTTGAAAGAGGCGGGAATAGGAACAAGTCATTCGGAAAAGTTTGTTTATTTTGGTAAATATAGTGAGGGAGTTCACTTTAATAGAACAGATAAAGAGGATAACCTCCCAATAATCAAACTATCAGAGATAATGCCGAAGGAAGAAAAGATGAAATACGATGCGCTTGCTGAAATGGAAAAGTTAAGATATAAAATTGAACGTCAACAAAAGCGAATTGACAAAATTGTAAAAGTTGCTGATTCTATCGTGAAAATATTTAAAGACGACGAACAAGTGCAATTCTCTTTTGATGTTCCGGTTAAGGAAAAGGAAGTTGAGTTAGTTGTTGGGAGGTGGTATAAGAGAGTTCCTAAAGGTCATGAAAATTATATCTTATTTTGCTTTGCAGGGTTTGGTTCTTTTAAAATTACGGCTTTGATACAAAAGGAATCTGGAGCAATGATCTAGGTGTTTACGAAGACAGTACAGGCATTGTCCCAGCCACAACCGAAGAAGTTACCGCCGCTCTCAAAGCAGAGGCGATTAAAAGAGGGTTGGACAAATGTTTTCACAAATGGGATGCCAAGCCATATTTAGGGATTAGAAAATCAAACCCTGACTTAAAAGTTAGTTTAACACCAACGTATAATACAGTTTTTAGCGAATCTAATTCTTACAATATATTTCAGAACGGAATTTGGGCAACACCTATCCCAACCATAACCCGAAAAGAAGCCGAAGAACAATTGAATAAAAAAATAGTAGATTGATGAAAAACAACAGAACCAACAGAAAACTAAAATACATTCGTGAAAAGAATAAAATAAGATTATCAGGAAAAGTGTTTTTTTTTAAAAGTGACTAATGAACTTAGGCATAGCGAAAATATAATATCCTATATAGAGGATTTATCAAAATACCATCTTAGCCGTTTTAGACTAAATTGGACAGAGCCAAAGTATGAAATTCAAGAAGGTACCGAAGGAGACGATTTTATCAGAGATATTACGTCCTTTAAAATTATAATCCTGAGAAACTAATTTTCAATCCCATCATAAAACGGTGGGATTTTTTTATATATTTGCCTTATGACAATCGACAACGCACTATTACGCTTTAAACCGACCTTAGAAGCCGCAAAGGACTTAGGAGATAGTAAAGTTGCAAATGTGTTTGATTGGTCGTTTTTGTGCGTTTTACCCGATGGTATTTACGAGCAAACCAGCAATTTCGATGCCGATATTAATTTCGGAGGCGATTACAAAGCCGAGTTGGTTGATTGCTGCGGAAAGGTTTTAAAGGATGTTACTGAAAATATCTTCATTTACCAAAGTTCAAACGGAATCACAGGTTTTCAAAATATTTCAGTTGAGATTATCCAAATCGGCAGCGTTTACCCTCACTTCGGAAAAGCTTTACATTTAAAAATATCACATTGGGCAGGAGGTTTCCCTGTTAGTGATTTGGTAATTTACAGCAATCCTTTTCACGTTGCGTACAATCCTAAAGAAGTTTTAAGAATTGATTATCGAGGTTACGGTAAAAATAACGGTGTTGATTATACGAACGCTAATTTCATGCAGTCGTTTGGGATTAAAGGTTGGTTCAATAAATACACCGATGAAACCGAAACGCAAAAATACCTTCAGCAGTCTGGGAATACAATTTCTGCCGATCCTACAATTTCATTACAAGCAGAATATACTTTTGAACACGTTACAGCCTACGCTCAAAAAGCCCTTGCCCAATGGTTCAGATCGCCATTGTTTTATTTAAATGGAATTCGTCATACTGCTGGGCAATTATCGTTAGGCGAGCGCGAAGGAAACAGTAATTTTTACGAAGGGAAGTTTTCAGCTTATCCAAATGAACTCGACACTTACACGCCTGTTTTCCAAATCGCACCGCTTTTGTCATTCACTCCGATTTATCCGGTTTCGGTTTATACATTGTCCGGTTTAGATGATCGTATTGAAGGACAATTTAATTATCCAATTATATTAGGAACTGGTAATTTGTACGTCAGAAAAGTTTCTGATGGTTCGATAGTAAAAACATTTACTGAGGCTGACATAATTGTTGACGGCAACACATTTACAATAAATCAACCCGCAGCCGATGAAAATGGCGAATATTATATTACTTTTGATACATCGCTGTTTAGTTTTGCGTTTGGACAAAGCGGATATACGGTTGATTGGAATTTTGAGGTTTTAGAAAGTGGATATTACGATCCAATGTATTACGATGATGATTATTATTTTACAGAATAGATTATGAAAAAATCAATTATAGCAAATCTTATTTCAGGAAATTGGGGCGATATTACAAGCCCTAGAAGATTGCCAATTAAAGACAGACAAGTCGGAACGGCAATCTTAGAAGACGCTTACCCAACGCCTGTTTACGAAACAGAAACATCAAACGTTATCACGACTGCTTCAAATAATCCTGCCGTGCTTACTTATGGTTTGTATTTCAAAAAACAAGGTAATACCAACTTTTTGTCAGGAGAAATTAAGCTAATCACATCCTTTGGCGTTAACACAACCGAGATTTGTCAATTCAATTCAACCATTGATGATGAAGATAGCGAATACCTGCCAAATGACACTCTTGTTGCTGGATCGGCTTTTGTTTACAGAGGACTTGCCAGAAGTATCGAGAACGGCACATTTATTCAGGTTGCGGTTTACTTTGATTCTGCAAATTACGCTATTAAAGTGCTTGGCGCATTCCCGGCTGGAACTTACAGAATCATGCCAACAATGACATACGATACTAAATACTAAAAAATGTTATACATACTTATTATGGCTATTATACCAGCAATGTTCAACCCGCCTGTTAGAAACGAATTCGGCAGAAATTTACTCCCTTACGCATCGACATTTAACGAAACGCAAACCTGGAATGTTACCGGAAGCGGAACGGCTGTAAACGATGCAACACACGCGCTTAACGGAAAGGCTTTACGCGTTAATAGTATTGCGGACACTACGGTTTCATTTTCACTTACCGATCAGTTGAATTTTACCGCTCCGGCAACCGGAATGTACGTTTTTTCAGTTGAAATTTACAAAACGGTTTTGCTTGGCGATGATGCGAACGTTATTCTGGAATTTTACAGAGACGGAATAAACCCTTATCAGCTTCAATGTGATTTAAGCGGAGACGGTAGGAGCAATAACCAATGGCAGTATTTCGCGCAATCAATGCAGTTAAACGCGGGCGAAGTAGTTTCCTTTAAGGGTAATTTCACTTCGGGATTTGCTGACAGTACGGTTTGGATTGATAATTTAAAAGTGGAATTCGATCCTAATGCAACAGGATTACCAACGCCGTATTTAGAGCCAGAGCCACTAGGTAAGAATTACAATATAACCTTTGGATCGGTAACGTCAGGATCGACAACTACAATGACAATTAACAATGTTCCGGACGCACAAGATGGGAATATTGTTTTGTACGGAGTAAAGAACGCTGTAATGATTTTGGGCGGGCTATGGGGTAAAGCGTGGGTTTCTGCTCCTGGAACTGTTAAAATACCATATACAAATAACACCGGGTCGACAATTGTTCTAAATGCTGCGGATTATCCGATTAAAATAGTGAAGTAATGGAAGAAAGAGAACTGCTTATATTAAATCCCGCGCCTTTTGTTTGGCAACACAAAGACAGCCAAATACCTAAGCCGTTTACGGTATCGAAATTCTTTTTCGATATTGATATGGGTATGTTCCAGATTAAAGAAGGTCGAGGCGGTTCAGGAGCAGCAAGATTCCCTTATTCATTTGACAAAATAACTATTAAGGTTGGCAATGGCGCGGTTGAAGGTCCGTTTCCTAATGAAGTTGCTTTACTTACACGTTTGCGCCAATTAAACTATCCTGGTTATATTGAAATGGTTAATGCTTTCGGATTAATCAGCATCGAGGGCGGGAACATATTGCGTCTGGGTAATGACGGACTTTTATACGTTCCAGATTCGGGCGGCGGCGGTTCTACAACTTATATTGCAGATGGAGCAAACACAACTGTATCGGGAAGCGGTAGTTTTGTTGATCCTTATATGATTAATGCAGAAGCTGGCGGTTCTCAGGACTTACAACAGACTACAGAAAACGGCGCAATTACCAATATTCCTATTGTAGTTGGCGATCCTACAGGAGTTCATACGACACATGCAGCAAACGGAGTTACTGTTTGGTTGGGCGATGAAATGGATGAAGATACAAAATCCATATTTGTAGGTAACGACGGTGTTTTAGCTTTAAAAATTCTATCTAAGAACGACGGTTTTACTGCTCCAAAAGTTTCTTTGTCTGAAAATCAATTTGATCTTAGATCAGATAATGAACAGTTTGTAAATTCTAAAATCGTAACTGATGCAGACGGAATAAAAGAAAATATTTTAAGCAACGGAAAAACGATAAACAGGATTGTTCCGCAGTCTTTTACCGATGTTGGTACTGGAAACGAATTAAACATTACGACCGCGGACGCTTCAGGAGATTTTACAGAAGTATTAACCGTTAACGGAATTCCTGCTGATCCAAACGGAAATGTAACAGTACCTACAGGCGGCGGCGCGGTGTCTTCAGTAAACGGACAAACTGGCGACATTGTTTTAACGCAAGACGATGTTTTAGACGGAACAACCTACAAACAATATTCCGCTACCGAAAAAACAAAACTTGCAGGAATAGCATCGGGAGCAACTGCAAATACAGGAACGGTTACAAGCGTTACAGGCGTATCAAATGAAACAACAGTAGCAAGCGGAACAACCACACCAGTTATCGGTATTTCATCGAATTACACTACAGCGCGTGACGCGGTTGCAAATGCGAAAGTCGAAAACAATCTTACCGCATCAACTACGGTTGCTCCGAGCAAAACGGCTGTTAATACGGCGTTAGCTTTGAAAGCTGATTTGGCAAGTCCAACATTCACAGGAACCCCGACCGCGCCAACGGCAACGGCTGCTTCTAACAATACGCAGTTAGCAAATACGGCTTATGTACATAATGAGCTTTTAGGATTCGCCAGAACCATTTCTAAAGATGTAAATTCTTCGCCTACTGTGTCCGGAACAACCAAAACAATGTTGTACACGATCCCTATTGAGATTGGGACTTATGCTCCTGGCGATGTTTTGAAAATAGCTACATTTTTAAACAAAGTTGGGGTTGCTGGCGGGGCAAACTTTAGGATCGAAATAAATACATCCAATACATTGACTGGCGCAACTCCGATAGGAATAGTGAATATGGGAGCTTCAAATTTAACAACTCCTTTTGTTAGAAATTACAATGTAAGAACTGGCGGTATATTGGAAGGATTCCCTTTTTCTTCTCCGGCTATTTCAGATGAATCGGCAGCGGTAGCGGCTGCTAGATCAACCACAAGTTTTGATAATACCACGACCAAATACTGGTTGTTTATTGACGTTCAAAACATAAACGCTGCGGACACTACGTCTGCATCTTCTTACGCACTTACCAAATTGTAACCACTTAATTTTTATATATGATGAAAACTCTACTTTATTCGATTGCTTTTTTAGCGATCAGCACTTTCAATTTACAAGGTCAAACAACATTTGACTTGAATAATGGCACAGGCGTAAACTTGGGCGCGGGAACAGGAACTAATTTGCGTCTTGATTTAATTCCTTTAACTGAAGGAATGGATTACAGGTTTTTTAATACAGATCCGGATCAGGATGTTTTAAATGAAATACAGACGTTCTCAAACGTAGGTAATATCTACACTTTATCAAAAGGCGGCGGTTCATTTACTTTACCGTCAATCGCTGCATCTAAAACATTCAACAACAACGTTTCAAGATCGTTAAACAGCAATTACACCGTTTCAACAACACGCGACGCGCTTACTACTTATTCAATAAATGTAAGTTGTACCAATCCATTATTAGCAGGATCATCTACGGCAAACGCTTTTCTGGAGTATTCAACGGATGCCGGAACAACATGGATAACGGTTTCTGATATTTCAAATGGGTCGAGTGTTGGGCTTACTGTATCTTTGCAATTAACCCAACCTAGCAAATATGTTTTAAGCGGTGCAATTCCGGCGAATGCACTTGTTAGATTACGAAGTTCTACGACAGGAACTGCTTCTGTGAGTTATGGGCGAGGTCAGGAAGTATTATTTTAAATAAAACTTGCGGATTAAAAAACAATTCATATATTTGCCTTATGAAAAAAACAAGTTTATATCTATCGTTTTGTTATTCGCACTTAAGCGGGTCAGCTTACTATGGATAAAAACAATAATCTATAAAAAGTAAATCCCGTTCGAAAGTTCGGGATTTTTTTATTTTGGGAATAAGGCCGATCGGTTAGGCGGCAGACTGTAAATCTGCTAAACGTCATGTTGGGTGGTTCGATTCCATCTATTCCCACAAAAAGGGAAATGTAGCTCAGAGTGTAGAGCGTCACGTTGAAGCCGTGAGCGTCGCAAGTTCGATTCTTGCCATTTCCACAAATAGCCGCTTAGCCCAACGGCAGAGGCATCGGGTTTAAGCCCCGTTCAGTATGGGTTCGAATCCCATAGCGGTCACAAAGGAAGAATAACCCAAGCGAGGACTAAGGGGCGCGGTCTTGAAAACCGTTGATCTACCAAGATGTGTGAGTTCGAGCCTCACTTCTTCCGCAAATAGAAAGTAGTTAAATGTTGGTTTGTTATGCTTGTTTGCTAAACAAGTCCGTGTTAAAGCGGCAAGGGTTCGATTCCCTTACTTTCTGCAAATGCCTCGTTACGCTAACGGAAGTGCGGCAATACTTAGGATATTGTGGTTGAAAGTTCGAATCTTTCACGAGGTACAAAATGGCGAAATTTCTAATGTTGGTTTTGGAGAACGCTTGCAACCCGTTTGACGTCAGTTCGATTCTGACTTTCGCCTCTATTTTTAAACCTTTCTCTAATCGGAAAGGTTTTTTCATTATATTTGACCTATGGCAAATAAGCTAATCTTATTGTTTGTTTTAATCGGTTCTGCTGCGATATGGGTTGGTAGTATGTCGGTTAATAAAACGCCTGAAATTATAATCAGAACGGACGCAAACGGACGCGGTTATATCCATTATATCAACGAGGGTTATCCAATACCAGAAGTAAGAGCTTTCGACGGAAAAGACAGCGCAAAAGTGATGTATAACGATATTAACGGCTGCGAGTTTAAAGGCAAGCCAAATACAAATTTAAAAATAACCTTTATCAAATGAATAACGCAAACGATTATATAGAATTGGCAATCGATATGCTTGAAGAAAGCCTTATTGATGAATTTGAAGTAATCGACGCGGAAATTGTAACACCTTAAAATCTTTAAATATGGCAGACATTGTACTTATCAGGACTAAAGCGCCTAAAAATCCCACAGAACAGGCAGAATTACTCGCAATGGTAGAAGCTGAGGAATTAGCCGGAAACCTCGTTCAGACCGTTGACATGGCTACACGCGCAGGAATTAATCCGAGGCCAACACGCCCGACAAACCCCGCTTAATGAAATCGGTTCATAATTATATTACAGTCATATTCTTAATCGGTATGGCTGTTTTGGTTTTAGATTGGTTTCAGTTGTATTATTATTTTGAACGGCTTATTTGGTCGTTTATGATCTTATGCGCGTTGATTGTTTGCGCTTATCATTATCAAAGATCGACAAAGAAATGGTTTGTTTCCTGCATGCTGATTTATTCGTTGTTCGCTACTTTATTGGCGTTATCCCAACACATACAAGCCGCTGCAATTTATATGCAAACGCGAACGGTATCTTTGCGGATTGTAGAGGATATAATTTACCAATCACAATCAAATTGGATGTGCTTTCATTACTTCATTGCCGCATTGCTGACTATGTTTGTGTTCTTTTACTATGTAATTAATTGGCGCGATTGGTTGCATAGTAAGAAATAATTATTATATTCGCATACTGTTTTATCGGCTCGAAACGTCTAACAGTCAATTATCAAACTATTTAATTTGATAGGGAAAACCCGTAGCATTCGAGTGTTGCGGGTTTTTTCGGGTTAATACTTAAAGATTATGTCAGTTAGAAAAGAAACGTATATTATTTACGGCGTAAAGTTTGGCGAAGAATTCACAGAAGAATTCTGGGAAATGCCATTTAGTGATGAAATGCAATGGAATGAAGAAAAGGAAAAAGACAAACCGTTTTTTATAACAGATGGAATGAGTGGAGAATACACATATTTCGGATTTATAACGCAATTAAATAATGGTTTTGATGATGATGAAACTGAGGTTGTGATAAATTCAAACCTAGACTTTTCTAAAATTAGAAACAAGTTCTTTGAACTTTATCCTACTAAAATATTCCCCGAACCAATGTTATATTATTTACCTCATTACGTTTAGGATTATTATCCCGTCCTAACAGTCGGGATTTTTTATTTACATTTGACAAAACTAAAATCATGGAACATATTAATATTGTGCAATCTAAAGACTGTCTAGATGATTCGGATTATCAAATAATAGGCGCATTTAAACCTTCAGTAAAAGGATTTTCAGGAAACTTAGATCTATTGAATAAGATTCTAAAAGATTATTTTTCAGAGTATAGCATAACTGAAACCGATCAAATTGAAGATTCTGGAATTGAAATAAGAATGACTATTGATTGCGATAAATCTATTTATAAAATATTAGTCACTAGTGAGGAAATAATAAAAGAAAATCAATAACAGATGAAAGAAGAATTATTAACAGGGACAGCAAAAGATCATTTTTTATCATGGCTAGATTTGCAAGATCTTGCGCCATATCGGGTAATGTTTGACAGTATTCCGGAATTTATCCAATTGGCTTATATTGTTCAATGGCTAGATACCGTAAAGCTAAGAATTTGCATAGAGCCTATTTTGGGCGGAGAGTTTAGGGTTTTTGCATTATACAAAAGCGAACACACTTGGATTGACGACAGGTACTCAGATAGAACTTCCGCTACAAAAAACATTATTCAGAAAGCAAACGAAATTTATAACCAATGAAAAAAATAATCCTATTCCTACTCCTGCCAATATTCGCAGCAGCCCAATGGAAACCAATCCAAAGCAAAAACAACGATGGTGTTTATTACGAACTGAACAAAAACGCGATTACAAAGCAGATCAGTAAGAAATTAGCCGTTTTCCCAGATTCAAAAGGTAACTTAGACAAATACACCTTAACTGAATTTTCAAACTTTGAAACGCCAAATCCTGATTATAAAGCATACATCGGAAAATCCGGAAATAAAACGGTTTACATTTCCACAAATCCGAACGGTGTTTCAGTTGTAAGCGATTCTTTAAATACCATTTTAGAGCCTGTTTCTGGCAATATTTACAAGCAGACAAAGAAATCAACAGAACCGAAAGATTTTGAATGTGGTACGCCTTACGATGCTAAATCGATACGTTCAGCAACAACAGCGCAAAACAAATGGGCGGCTGATGACGGTAAATTAAGAACGTCCCGAGTTGCAATGGCATCGCCAGGAGAAACAACGGCTTTTTATGGCGGGGTTAGTCAGACGTTGGCGGCTTGGAATGAAATGCTAACTATCCAAAACGCGATTTACTTTAACGATCTTGGGATTTGGTCGGTCATTGCTTCGGGTTCTGAAAACCTGATTTACACGAACGCCGCGACCGATCCATTTACGAGTATTTCTACAAAGGCAGCAGATCAGCAAAAGTTATTCGATACGAGAATTGTAACGGCCAATTATGACTACGGATTGGTTATTTACAAATCGACTTCAAATCGCGGTAATGCTGGCGGGATCGCTACAATAGGACTGCCATTGACTAAAGGAACAAATGTAATTGATGCGATTTCTCCGCGTGGATTAACTTTTGTAGTTGATTACATTTGTCACGAAGTAGGGCATCAATTCGGGGCAACGCATACGCATACCGTTTCAACTGAAGGAGCGGCACAAATGGAACCAGGATCAGGAAGTACGATTATGGGTTATGCAGGAATTACAGCGTACAATGTACAAGCGCATTCAGACGCTTATTTTCATGCTATCAGCATTCAGCAAATCACAGAATTTGTAAAGTCAAAGCCTTTGATTGGTCGGACCACTATTACAGGAAATACGCCGCCAACGGTTAACGCAGGGATTGATATTATCGTTCCAATAAACACACCATTTGAGTTGACCGCAATCGGATTTGATGCTAATGGCGATAAGCTTACATATTGCTGGGAACAATTCGATCGCGGTTATGTGGCGAGTAATATACCTGAATTAAATACAACTGTTAGCGGTGTATTGCAGAAATCAGAACCGCCAACAAAAGATCCTAAACGTATTATAGAAAATAAGGGTAAATGGTGGGCGTTGGCAAAGAAAGCCCGAATAATGAATTTCAGGTGTACCGTTCGCGACGGAAAAGGCGCAACAAATACTGATGATATTAAAATCACGGTAAAAGGCGATCCGTTTTTAATTACGGCGATTTCGCCACTTTTAAAATCCGGCATCGATTACAATCTAACGTGGACTATCGGAGGCTCAACTACGCAATTTATCAGCATCGGGATTATATCAAACGGACTCGAAAGAGTCTTGATTGAATCAACGCCCAACGATGGATCAGAAAACATTACAATTCCAAACACACCAGGCATAGCACAATTCATTATACGACCGATCGGAAACGTTTACTTTGCCAAATCCAATGAGTTTACAATTGAAAGCCAATCGAATGCGCCTGTTTTATCTTATACTATTCTATCAGGTAGTAGCATTCGATTGAATTGGACGCAGCCGGTTGGATTTACTCAAACGAGTTTCAGTATTTATCAGAACCCAACTTGTGATAATAACGATCCGGGCGGCAATCCCTGCGAACACTATTTAGGCACGACAAACGGCAAATCATTTTCATATACAGTTAATAATGTGAAATCAGGATATACTTACGTTGTGAAAGGGAAAAACGCTGCGGGTGTGCGTACTGAAAAAAGTAATACCGTTGTGGTTGTTTTTTGAGAAATGTTTTGTATGTTTGCGATACTGTTTGGCTCGACACTCACGGTTAAAATTAAGAAAAACTAATCTTAATTGGATAAAGGCGTAGTTTCTGTCGAGGATTCTGCGCCTTTTTCTATTTTACAAAATTTATTATGAGTACAATCACAAAAGCTATCGCATCAGAAGTTGCGATAAAATTAGTTCAAAAAAAGTCTGAAGCGATTTCAGTAATGGAAAAAGAGCTTAATGAAAAAATTACGGCAGCTTATAAGGCTAAAATCCCTAATGATGTTTTATTAATGTGGAAAGAAAAACCTGATTGGATGGAGTTAATTCAATCCGTTCAGCTTCACGGGAATGGTTGGAATTGGCAAAACTTTAAATTAACCGAGAGACTTCCTAAAAATCAATCAAAAGGGAGAACATTTACGCCAGACAGCAAAACGGCAGATATGTTAATAAAACTTCGAGATAAAATTGAAATTCATGCTGAAAAAATGAGGAAAACCGTAAAAGAAATTGAGGTTACTTTATTTGGGCTTAGGACTTACAAAAGAGTTGAAGAAAATTTTCCAGAAGCTTTTGCCTTGTTGCCTGCAAAAATAAGTACTGCCCTAAGTACGGACATTTCAGCGTTGCGAAGCGAAATTAAGAAAGTTCCATAATTTTCCCTACATTTACACTTTCATAATGATTGTTTTGAAATCCTTACTTTTAACCGAGTAAGGATTTTTTTGTTATATTTACAATCTAAACTATTTATTATGTCAAAACCAGCAATATTTAAATTAAAACAGAATTGGCGAGGTCATTGGCGTTGGCAATTGAAATCAGCGCATAACGGTAAGATCATCGGCGCAAGTTCTGAGAGCTTTAAAAATCGAGGCGATTGTATTGATAACGCGCTATTGAATTTGACCGGATTGCAAAACGCTAATCTGGAAAACCTATGAAGGAGCTACTTTCAAACATAAGTAAAACCCTATTCGCCTCAAAGGGAATGCTGCATTTAATTGTAGCTACTGCATTTATTTACGACTTCATGTATTGGGGCGCAGTACCGCATAAAAATCCGCAATTAGTTTGGCACGATGCCTTTAAAACCCTTTACGAGTTGGGTGCTGAAAAATACTTCATTTATACTTTTATCATTCTGTTAGTAGCATTTGTTTACGAAATGATGCAGCGCGATATTTTCAATGCTATATTTCAGAAATGGGATGTGTTTTGTTCTGCTATGGGCGCGCCGGTCGCTTTTATTCTCTGGGCAATTGTGCCAGGATCCGAAATACTTTTTTACATTTGTTTGGCGATCTGTATATTTCCGGTCGTTCAGTTTATTTATTGGTTAATTAAAAGAAAAAGATAATGAGAAATTGGAGGACTTCATTAGCATCAATCGTTACGGCTTTAGGATTAGTTCCTGCCGCGATTCAACAATTAGGATTAGAAGTAGTACCGAATTGGCTTAAAATAGTCGGGTTGGCAGCTACTTTTTTCGGTACTATAGGAATTGGTTTGTTAGCAAAAGATAAAAACGTTACGGGCGTAGGAGAAACCGCACAGACAAAAGCAGAAATTGATAAGCAAACAGACGATCAGTATGAAAGATAATATCCCGTACGATTACGATGGAGAAACCGATTTCTACGAATAGCCCAATTTAAAAGTAAATGCCTCAATTATCCGATTTATTTAATTTTGCCAATTTCACGGATCGGAAAAAGTTTACTATTCTGGTTGTTGGAATGGTCTTATATTTTGGTTGGGCAAATGACAGGTCAGCCAATAAGATCCAGGAGCTTGCAGATAAAAGATATAATAGTTTATTCATTTTATATAACGAAGTTAGGTCAGACAATAAAGAACTTCGCAAAGAGAATAAAGCGTTGTTAATCGAAAACAGCCTTTTTTACAAGATTGGCACTCCGAAAATGGATAGCATAAAGACCGACGTCAAGACTATAAAATCGAAATTAAATATTAAATGATGAAACTCTACGAAATATTATTAATGGTTATTGTTTTAGTTGTCTGCACCAGCGAAACGCCGCATATTGCTAAAGAAAAACCAAAGACTTATATTTCTGTAATTGATCCGTTGGATGCGTTGAGGCTGGAATACAACTGTTATAAGAACGAATTCAGTAAAGCTGAGCAACAGGCGTACATTAGCACAAAAGAACTTAAAGAGGCTTTGCAATGACAAAGCCCGATTTGGCTTGCCGTAATATTATTCGCGTGTGCTGCGGGTATATTTTTTGCAATCGGATTGGGTATTTATTGGTTAATTGATGATTTAATTTGGAAATGGAAATATGAAACTCACAAAAAACTTTAGCTTATCGGAATTTGATTGTCATGATGGTACAAAAGTGCCAGAAAAATACATTCACAATGCGCAGGAAGTCGCAAACAACTTACAAGTCCTTCGCGATCATTTAGGCGTTCCTGTATCAATTACTGGCAGCGGTTATAGAACTGCGTCACATAACAAAAAGGTTGGAGGCGCAAAAAATAGCCAGCATTTGACTAGTTCCGCGGCTGATATTAACGCAAAAGGATTAACTCCTAAAGAATTGGCTTTTGCAATCGAAACTTTAATAGCTGCTAAAAAAATGAAACAAGGCGGTTTAGGCATTTACCAGAACTTCGTGCATTACGATATTCGCGGAACAAAGGCAAGATGGTAAGATAAACCTAAATACTTTACATAAAATATTATTGACGATCAGATACCGATAATATGACTCAAACGCTCCTTAATTGGGGCGTTTTTGTTTTACTTAAAAATAATTAAATAAAATTGCTGTAATATAAAAGTATTTATTATATTTGTACTCAATAACATTTAAAAATAAAAATTATGACTGAGTTTTTAGGAAAAAGAGTTCTTGTTTTGGAAAAATCAGGATATTCTGGTTCAAGAGTTAGTGTAGAGGAGTTTAAAATACTCGAAGTTAGCCCAAGCGGAAAGTGGATTAAAGTTCAAAATATACACGGATCTAAATTCTGGAAATCAATAGTAGATGTTCAGCCAGTTGAAATTTTAGAAGATAAAATGCCTTATTCAAAATAAAATGGGAAGAAAAACAATACCACACCAAGAGAAAATAACAATCGTTAGATCGGCTGTTAAAAATAAAGTAGTAGAGAAGCTAGGGGGCGAGGAGAAAGCGCAGGAATTCGCGACTAAATCGCTAAATACCGAATACGAAAGGCTGTCCGGCATTTCAAACAATTAAATAAAGGGGATTATTATGGAAAATAACAGTCTTAGAACAGGAAATTATGTTTGGGAAAATTACGGCGGTATTTATATAGTCCGTGAGATTAGAGAAAAAGAACTTATAATTTCCAAAACAAAAACAACAATCGCGGTCGGATATAAATATTCTGAAATAAAAGGTATTGAGCTAAATGATAAATTGCTCTTAAGTTTTGGATTTGAATTAGTAGAGGATAATTTTCACTTTTATGATAAAGGATTCAGTTTAGATATAAATGGATCAATAACTCGGTTTTGGTTAAATGAAACAGTAGTTGACATTAAATACGTTCATCAACTGCAAAACCTATACTTTGCATTAACTCAAAAAGAATTGCCTTTAACCGATGCTTTGCCATCACAAAAATAATAGGGGATGAAAACACTACACCTACCTTTAAAAAAGAAGTGGTTCGATATGATTTTGTCGGGCAAAAAGACTGAGGAATATCGGGAGATAAAATCGCATTGGAATCAAAGACTTATTGAATATTTTGATTTGGATGGAGCAATATTTGAATCATTCGACACAGTCACATTCAAAAACGGTTATCAAAGAAACGCGCCGGAAATGATAGTTGAATTCAAAGGCATCGATATTGGCGAAGCTAAACCCGAATGGTCGGAAAATTGGCAAGGCGATGTTTTCAGGATCAAACTCGGGGCTGTTTTATCAACTAATAATTTAAAAACTGAATAAGGATGTCATACAAATTAGCAAAAAAAGCATATACAATCGATTTGGGAAAAATCGACGAAGGTTATTGTTATTCAAAAGAGATTGTTTATGCTGAAAATCTTAATAAGGCAAAATCGGCGCTTTTGAAAGTCATTAATAATGACAATTACAGTTTGAGGTTTTCAGACGAGGAAATTTCATATTTAAACATTCCGGTTGTTCGCGATGAAGAATCAGACTTATACAATTTTGAAGACAAAGAACTTTCGTTGTACAGCATAGATGAATTGTTAACCGAGCGTAGCCGTAAAGAATCGTTAGACCAGATTTTTAATGACGAAAATATTTCGCATTGCTATATCTTGAAAGGAATGTATTATCGCCCAAATTGGGCTGGATATACTGATTTTAAATCACGTGCCGGAGTGTATGATAAAAAAGAAGCAGTTAGCCATGCAAGAAGTGTAAGAGAAATTTCAATTATACCAATCGAGGTTGAAACTCACAACGAAATGATTGAAAAAGAAATATCTGAATTAAAAAGCAGATTGATTGCTAACCTCCAACCACACAGTTAACAAATAAAGAAAATGGGAAGAAAAATAACTTTAGATAAAAATTGTCATTGCCATACTTGCGGAAAAGATTTTCATTATTTGGGAATAAACCGGCATACGGCAATGCATCGAGATAAAAAACAAGATTGCAAAGTTACTTATACTTACGGCAACACCAAAAACTACAAATTTTCTAAATCATAACATCATGGATAATACAACGAAAGACAAATGCACATTATCAAATTCAGAAATTGTGCAGCGGGCAAATGAATTAGTTAATAAACTTGCAAAAACAGGCGGAAAATCCTGGTCACTTCAAGTTCCTGTTAATTTCAATCGAGATCCCGATATGCTTTTCATTGAATTAGGAAAACGACTTTTGGAAACGGAAACCCGCTTAACCCAATTCGAGGAAATGAAAACGGCTTTAGAGAAGATTATAAATTATCAACAACCATGCACAAAAGGAGAATGTAGAGATTGGATAGAAAGCGTAAGAAATATATGCTCAAAAACCCTCGCCTCACTCCCAACAACCAAACCAAGCCGCGAACAAGAATACAAAACCGCCCTTGAAAAAATCGCCAAATTAGACTACGACGAAAGCAAAAACATCAATGCTGTTGATAGACTTATCGAAGTTAATTTCATTGCTAGAACGACTTTAAAACCTTAACCAATGACAACAAAAACGGTATTACACCACTATTTAGGAACGGGCTTGAAATTTGAAGACTGGTCGGGTCAAATTAACGAACTCAAAAGTGTTTACTTTTACGAAAAAGGAGATATTTTCGTTAACGGTTACAGCCTGATTGAAGTTAAACCCGCACTTCACAGCATGAACCGCCTAACGCAGCCGCTTGAAAATGGAGATATTCCGATATTGATGCTGGCTAAGATTGCGTTTCCTGAACAAGACTGGAAGTTAGTTGACAAATGTGCTAAATTTAATAGATATTACTCATTCTTTTATTCCGAAGGATTTCAATTAGTATATAATGGAATTCATCTCCGAGTAAACAACCAGTTAGAGTGTTTCCAATACCTAATCAACAACCACTTCAATTGTTTTTCGCTCCCAGAATCGGAATACATAGAAAAATCAACTTTAAAATAATTGTTTCCCTTATCAATAAGGGAAACAATTTACCAAAACCTTTCACAGTAACAATTAAACTTAAATTATGAGAAATAACGAATTCTTAAACCAGTCAAAGAAAATATCCAAAGAACTTAAAGAAATTTCTTCAAAATTAGAATCAGAAGGCGTTAAAGGTTTTCACGATAAAGCTAGAGCCGAAATAAACAAGAAGTACGGAAAGTTTTGGCGAGAAAAACTTAGAATCGAAGATGCAAACGCTAATGGAGAAAGTTTTGGAAAAATGAGTTATTACTAACCACTCCCTAAACGGGTGTAAAATTAAATAGATATGACAGCAGGAAATTGGATTGAAGTCGATAAAAAATTACCAAGCAATGGCGATGCAGTTATTTTTGGAGCAAACAATATTTCAGATTTACAAAACAGACTTTGCAAACCGATGGTAATGGCCGGGTGGTATATGAATGGTTTTTATTCTTATCTGACAAAGGAAAAATTAAAAGCTACACATTGGATGCCGATGCCAATTTTGAAAAATGGATTTTAAACCTTAGACTAAACCCGCGAGATTATCGCATTAACTATTAACCCTAATAAATAAAGAGTATGATTTACAAATTAAGTTTTGACGATGGAAGGATTGACTGGTGTACTGCAAAAGATCAGCTGGATTTGATAAAGTCTTATGATTTATATTTTGATCTTCCGATTCAGGAAATCGAAAGCCTGGAAGAAATCACAGAAGATGAAGCTAAAAAAATCATGGTAAAAAATACAGAATTCATTCCAGAAGAAATATGCCTTTTTGATTTAGCAGTTGGGGAAAATTTTGCAATTATCGCATCAACCGAATTTTTAGACTAAATAACCAAAAACACCCGCCAGCACTTAACCTTAAAACGGCTAGAATGTGGTATTCTGAGAGTTGATTGGCGGGTTAATTTTAAAACAATAGAAAAGATGAAAGTAAAAGACATTAAGATTGGGTTTAAATTCAATCACGGAACAAAAGGAGAAGGGATTATAATTGCTGCAACTCCTAGAACGCTAACTGCAAAATTCAAGATATGCATCACTAAGGTAAGATACTATAAATCTGATGCCGATTTTTCAATAAGCGACTTTTAAAACAAAAAATATGGAACCACAAACTAAAATACCGCGCATTTACATTTGGCTACCGATAATCTTCGGGTTGATCGCGCTTGGCTGTTATATCGAGGTTAGGCGATTGGAGAATAAGATTGTCGATATACAGACCAAAGAACTGCTTCGTAAAAATGATTCGGTATCCGATTTATTAGATCAAAGAACATCAGAATTTAAAAAGCAAATTTCAGAGGCTAAGCAGGGCGGGAAGGATGCAGTATCGATTTCCAAATCCATCAACGAAAAGAAAATAGTAAAAAAACAATTTGTAAAACCATCCTTAGACAGTAGTTATAGGGATATATTAAATTTGCCATGAGAGAAATTAAGTTTAGAGGATTGAGTGTTGAAAATAACGAATGGGTTTATGGCGTTCCGTTTTTTGTTGAAACCAAATGTTTCATTATAAATAACTGCCAATCGGTAAACCTAACAGATAATGATTCAGTTTTTAATGGCGTAGAAGTTATTCCTAAAACCATAGGTCAGTTCACTGGTTTGTACGCGATTAAAAAAAGACAACTTTACGAAGGAGACGTTGTTAAATGGGGACATTTGAGGAACTCTTCGAGAGAGATAACCAATAGAGTAGCGGTAATTGAAATTGGCCCAGATATAAAATTCAATGCTAAAAATGTAAGCCATGTTTTTGAATACGGGAGTTTTGCTTACGCAGAAACTACCGATAAAGATTTAGAATTGATAGGAAATATTCATCAAAATCCATCGCTATCATGAAAACCATCCTACTCCTACTCCTAACAATCCCCGCGTTTTCACAATCGGTAAACGATCCTGATTTCTGCGAGAAGATAAAAGCTAAATTACCTTCGATTTCCCGCGTTATTTTCGAGCGAAACGAATTACTTATCGAAGTTGATACGTTAAAGGCGCAAAAGACTCAAATGCACGCCATAACGGTTAATACAGTTGCAAAGTATGATCGGGCTTTGGATAGTATCGCTGATTTGGACGTTCAAAAGGATCTTCTTTGGCAAATGAAACTGGACAATGCGGTAAAAATTGAAGCGGTTAAGAATGATCGGCCTGTCCCGTGGTATAAACACCCGATATTTTACGGATTTTTGGGTCTGCTAGGCGGACTGTATATTGCAAAATAATAAAGTGGTCGATTTTGACCACTTATAACTTAATTATATTTATAAATTATGGCAAAGAAAAGGAAATACACGAATTTTAGAGAAGAACCTGTAAGGTTTGAATGCACGAAGCGTAAATGCAAATGGCAGGGATTGGATTCTGAAAAGGAACAAAAAAGCACTGATCCTGAATATAAAATTTACGAATCAGTTTGCCCAAATTGCGGCAATAATGAGTTTTATGGACTATTAGAATAACAACAGACTGAAATAAATACCACTTTAAAGCCATCGTAATTGTTGGCTTTTTTAAATTTTAACAGTTTTTATTTGTACACTATGAAAATATAGTGTAATATTGCTGGTATAGAAATCAACACTTAAAATAAAAATTATGGATTTGTACACAGAAAAAAACATTGACTTATCTAAATTGTCAAAAGCAGATTTGAAAGACTTAATCGCTCAATTAGAGTTAGGAATGAAAATGCTAATTACTGCTGGAGATATAGTCAAAATCGACAAACTAAACGATTTAATTGGTGAAATTATCGATTTATACATTTCTAAATAATGAAATTACTACACCTTTACGCAGGATTAGGAGGCACAACCGACTTGTTGGACGAAAACAAATTCGAGATTACACACATCGAATTGAATCCAAAGATAGCAAAAGTATTGCAGGAAAGAAAGCCAAACCAAAAAGTAATAATTGCCGATGCGCATCAATTTCTTTTGGAAAACTACAAAGATTTTGATTTTATTATTAGTGGAATTCCTTGCCAAACACATTCTAAAATGAACCGCGCAACACGTCACAATATGGTAAGGTTTGCCGATGGAAGGCTATTTGAAGAAATAATTTTCCTTAAAACTTATTTTAAAGGAAACTGGTTTGTTGAAAACGTTGTCCCTTATTACGAACCCTATGGAAAACCTACAAAAATTGGACGGCACTTGTTTTGGTCAAACTTCGAGATTCCGGAAATGATCGATGCGCCAAAGTCGCCAAAAGGAATGATGAACCTTGCGACGGTAGGGCAAAAAAAGCAGATGATGGACTGGCTAGGTATTCATTATGAAGAAAATATTTATTATGACGGAAATCATTGTCCTGTGCAAATCCTTAGAAACTGTGTGCATCCAAAATTAGGACTTCATGTTATAATGAGCGCATTTAAATAATAACCTATGAACTACAAAGACCACATCTTACAATTAATAACGGATTCTAAAATATCCGATCAGGACGCGGCCGAGGCAATGGGAATAAAAGTCCAAACGTTTCGCGACAACAAAAGCGATAAAAGGAATCGCAACAACTTCACAGAAAAGAACTACAACGATCTTAAATCATTCTTAGTAGATCACGGCAACAAACTGATGCGGTTGCTTCAAGAAAAAGCATTGGATAATTCATCTAAATTAAAATAAATTATGGAGAATCTTAAAGATGGAGATATAGTAATCGCGCCTAATGGTTTTGAAGAAAATATTTACGTTACTTCTGGAAAAGAATATATTGTTAGCGAAGTTTCGATAGGAGATTTAATGACTGATTTTAACATAACGAATGACTTAGGAAGCACGAGCTATTGTCTGCTGAAAGACTGCGCCTATATTGATAATCTAAATTGGATAATTAAAAAGAATAACCCGAAAAAATAACAATCTTTCAAAACTAACATTATGATAACGATTAACGAAAATTTCAAGATTAACACAGACGGAAACGGATGTACTTTGATTCACACAGAAAAGAAATTCAAAGTAAACAAAGATACAAACCTTGCAGAACCTTACGAATCCACGCAGGAGTATCATTTCCTTAACGTAGAGCAATGTTTAAACAAATACCTTGACTTGGTTGTTGAGCCTTGCTTAGATGTAATAAACGTATTGGCCGCAATACAACAAGGTAAGTTAGAAATTAAAACCGCTTGCGAAAAGGAAGCATTAAAAAAATAGAGTTATGAGCGTAGAAGATGAAAAACAATTAGAATTAGAAGTAAAGCATATTTTTGATTCAGGAGCAAATGAAATTAGAATTGTCGAAATGGTAAAGTTATTCATAGACAAAAGATATTTCACAAAAGAACAGGTGGATGAATTTTGCAACGATGCTTATCAAGCCGCCGCAAGCAATATCAAACATATGTAACCATGCCAGACCCAACCCTAACACCAGATAAAAAATAATAACTTTTCAAAACTAACAAAATGAAAAATATAAACATAGAATTAAAAGACGGAAAATGGCTTGTAAACGGCAATCCGTATGCTTCAATGACTTTAACAGAGCGTGAGTTTTTCCACAGGTTTTTAGACGAAGTTAAAATTTCAAGTGGTTTATTGTTGGCCCAGCCGAAAACCGTAAAAGAATCAATTCAGCAAATTAAAGAATTGGTTAGTAAAATCGATATTAACGATCCTGTTTTCGATAAGCCGCTTTCTGAAATTGAAACCAACTACGAAATCGTAACCTAATGGACACCTACACCGAACACAACTCAAATAACCCGATCAACCAACCCGATCCGGAAACGCTAAATGCAGCCTGTTTAAACGAAGCAATTGATAATTACATTGAAACGCCTAGTTCATCTGCTTTAGAAGAATTACGGTATTATCAGGAAGTACAGGCAAGCGCATTGCGGGAACTTAGAACGCAGATAGAAGGAATGGAAAGCGGCTGGAAAACAATTTTAAAGAGAATTTTAAATAAAATCAATTAATTATGAGTACAGATAAATTGAACTTATACCAAAAGCTGGCTGAGATACAAAGCAAAGTACTTGGTTTGGGTAAAGACAAAGATACTTCTTCACAATACAATCCGAAAGGTTACAAATACGTAACCGGATCAAAAGTTCTTGAAAACGTAAAGCCTCTGATGGTGGAACTCGGGATAATCTTAAAACAAGAAGTCTTATCGATTGAAAACGTTCGTCAAGACTATGCCGTTAAATCAGGTCAAAAATCCGAAATACTATCAAAGGTAATGATGCGTTTCACTTGGGTAGACGTTGATTCTGGCGACAAAGACGAAAACCTTTTCGGTGCTAACGGTCAAAATGATTGGGACAAAGGCGTTGGTTCTGCTTTAACGTATGCGGAGCGTTACTTCTTGCTTAAGTATTTCCACATCAATACTGACGAGGACGATATAGACAATCCAGAACGCAAGACACAGGAAGAATCTCAGCCGCTTTCAAACGAGCAAAAAATACGCAATGCAAAGGATTTAAGCAACCTTGCCGAGATTTGGAAGTCTATACCTCCCGGATTAGAAAAAGACGCTTTAATGCCCGCAAAAGAGGAAATGAAAATAGCACTAACACCAAAGGAGTAATGGGAGCAACAAAAGAACTATTGCTTAGGATGTCTGAAGAACATTTCTTAAGCATTCCAGGAGAAATAAGAGAGCGGTTTTTAAATGCAAAGCGGGTAGATTCTGAAAACAGCGACTGGGCGGAGAACATGAAAGATCCGCATTTTGCTAAATTGTACGATGAATTGAAACACGCAAAAAAGCATTTGGAAGAACGCCAGTTTCAGTTACGGGAAGAACGCATAAAAAATAACTTAAATAAATAACAACAATGGAAATTTCAGGAACTATTAAAGAATTAAAACAAACGCAGCAAGTGTCTGCATCTTTTCAAAAAAGAGAACTCGTAATTACAACGGATGAGCAATATCCGCAGCAGATCATGATTGAATTCGTACAGGACAAAACCGACTTATTGAACGGGTATAAAGTTGGGGAATCCGTTAAAGTTGGTATCAATTTGCAGGGACGCGAATGGATCAACCCACAAGGCGAAGCGAAATATTTTAATAGCATTAAGGGTTGGAGAATCGAAAAGGATCAAACAACGGCACAAACACCTTCTAAATCATTTACCCCTGCGCCAAGTTTTACCGAAGAAGAACACGACGATCTACCGTTCTAATGCTAATACCTTCTAAAATAAACAGCCTGTCCTACGTTGAAATCGAATCAGAAGGAAATGGAATACAGGCTTTAATAAACGAGTTGGAGCGTATTAAACACAATCCGCACAAACAGCACTTAATAGCCGTTAAAAACTGTGCTGAACACATTGCAAAGTATCAGGTAGTTTCAAGGTTTGAGAAGCTTAAAGGCATTTATTACAACTACGCAAAAAAGCTTTGGTATGCTGAGAAAATGATAAAAGGCAAACTTCGAGTTGTTAAATACGGAGTTGATCGAAATGAAGTTATTTTAGCTTACAAAGATTATTTACAAAAAAATTTCCCTACCTTTCCAACTTAATAATTTGGTTTAGCCGGGTAGAAATATCCGGTTTTTTTGTTTGATTATTAGAATAATTTACTATATTTGTATTCGAGATCATCTACCTCATTTAAGACTTTAGGTTAACCACCATTAACCAAGAACAACCCTTAAGAACCGAGTAGATGCGGCTATTAAGGGTTTTGTTTTTTAATAGTTTACTGGAACTTAAAACCTTTATAATTATGGCAAAATTCGATTTAACATTCGGAGATTCCGAATTCGACTACATTACTATTCAATGCAAGAAAATTGAAAACCCACAAGGGATTTTAATATGCATAAATCAAGGGCTTTCCTTAAAGCAAATTAGGCTTGACAAATCCACCGCGATAAAATTCGCTAAAACACTTCGTACTGAAATTAATAAAATTACAGAAAGCGAGGTTAAAAATGTCCGATAAGTTAGGATTCACTTTCTACCCAAAAGATTGGTGGACTTCTGAAAGCTTCTTTGAATTGAACCCACATCAAAGATACATTTATCTTGAATCTTTGTTCATTATGTACTCCAATGATGGTCTGATGAAAACCCAAAAAACCCAGTTTGAAAACCGAACACGAATTGAAATATCGGCTGAAGATTGGAAAATAGTTACAGATAAGTTCATTTTAGAGAATGGAAATTTTACGCACCCTTCTGTAAACAAAAGGCTAAGAAAAACCCTTGCTAACAGGGAAAATGGAAAAAAAGGAGGGCGACCAGAAAAACCCAAAGAACCCAAAAAAGAAACCCAAAATAACCCACCTTTAGAAAGTGAAAGAGAATATAAAGAGAATATAAGTGAATTAGACAACAACGACCCTTTGGTTATTAAACATAATTCTTACTCTAAACAATGCTTGGAGCAACCGACGTGGATCGAAACAATCGAAATGCAAAAAGTAGTTTTAAAAGGCAAGACCGAAATAGCTCTTAAAAACTTCAACTTGCATTTGATTTCCCAGTCTGAAAATAAAACTACCCTGAAAGATTACAAAAGTCATTTTGTTAATTGGATGAACAAACGAAATCAGCAAAAGGCAGTTGAGGCAAATAATGATCCGAAAAAACTATTATTATAATGGGAAGTTGGAAAGACCACAATGCAATACAAAGAATCTTCAATGTATTTCAAAAGAATAAAGACCGAGTTTATCCGCAGGACATTGAAGCCTTAAAACATCTGAACGAAATTGTCGAATCCAGTGCAAAATCGGTTACAGTTGATAATATCCTTTTTGCTAAACTTCTTTGCTGCATGATGCGTTATCATGTGCAGTACTACGGAAACATCAGGGACGCTAAAATGCAAATGGCGCATGATCTAAAAACAAACATGGATGTTCATTTATTTTCGCTCACAAAGGCTTTAAACGAATCTGATAAAATAGCATTCTTTGATACGATTAAAGAAAATGAAATATCCCAAAACCAACAGGCGATCATTGATAAATTAAATACCAACTGGAGTATTGAAAATGTTTCAAAAAGCTTTTACAAAACCTGCAACGACTTTATAACCGACATAGAAAATTATGGCTGAATTAAACTTTGATAACCTGGAAAAAGGAATTGCGCCAGAAGTAGACTATTCTCAAATAGCTTATTCGTGCTTAGTTGATTTGTCGGAAGAAATGCAGAAGCCGGAAATCCTGCTTTCGATCGGAAAACATGAATACAAGGGCGTTTGGTATGATACACCAGTAATGACGGCTAGCGAGTTTTCTGCTATTGTCGCGGTATCAAAAGCGAAAAAGTCTTTCATAAAATCTGCCTTTTTAGGCTCTTACATTGGCGGGCAGTCAAGCGTGTTGTTTCCGAACATTAAAACGCACCGAGACGCTGAATACACGATTTTGGACTTTGATACAGAGCAGGGACGCTATTACACCCAACGCACATTTAGACGGGTGCAGGAGATAACAGGCACGTTATACGATCATTACAAAGGCTATGCAACCAGACACTTATCTTCGCCTGAAAGATTGGGATTAATAGATTATTGCCTTAAAAACCAAAACACACTTTACAAAAAGCCTGTAAAATTGGTATCGATCGACGGTATTGCTGATCTTGTAGAGAACACCAACGACATTGTAATGAGTAAAGAGGCGGCTGATTACATCATGAAATGGACTTATGAGTATAACATACACGTAACAGCAGTAATTCACAAAAGCGCAGTTACAGGAAAGCCTTTAGGTCATTTGGGAACTTATGTTTTGAAGAAAGCCGAAAGCGTCATTAATCTGGAGGTAAACGATGATAAAACAGTTACAGTTTCAAATCCATATTCACGCGGTTATCATTTTGAAGACTTTACTTTCGATATCAACAAAGATGCATTGCCATACCTGATTGAAGAATTTTAAAACTAAAATATATGAACACACAACAAGACATTTTCGGAGGCTTACCACAGCCAAAGACCAACACGCAGGAAATACTTCTAACTTTAATCAACACCGGATCAGTTTCGATTATGGAATTTCCATGGCTTTCAGGATTCAGAACCAGAGTAAGTGAATTAAACCGTAAAGGATTAAATTTGGTTTGCGAGCGTAAGAACAAAAAGAACAAGTTTGGCAATACTTTTACTTATGTGGTGCATAAACTGCCGGACTCAGAGATTACCAAAGCGAAAGAAATGTATTTACAATTACCATTTTAAAAATATAAAATATGAAATTAATAGGAGGTTATCAGGACACTAGAACTAATGGGGAAGATTTGGCTATTACACCATACCTATTTAGGGTAAAATCGATTGGAAAGATTGTAAAAGTGTATGGTATTGGGGTTTGTTTCGGGTATTGGTCTATTTATTTGGGTTTAGGGTTTGGAATTCCAAAAGGCCATCCAAGATTTAGTGTATTAAAATGAAAATCCTAGTAGCCAAAACAATAAACGGATTCTTAAAACCCGCTTATGATTCCGATCACGAGCAGTTTGGTAAAATGCCTTTAAACGAGGTTTTTGAAATCGAATATAAGAAAGTCCGTAATCCTAAATTTCATCGCTTATTTTTCGCCATGCTAAAATTGTGTTTTGAAAATCAGGATAGTTACCGTAACTTAGAAGACTTACGTCACGATGTAACTATTGAAGCGGGATTTTATACCGAAGTTGTGAATGTAATTACCGGCGAGATCAGGAAAAAACCAAACTCAATTTCATTTTCGACTATGGATGATACCGAATTTGCAGAAGTTTACACCGCGGTTCGTGATGTAATCGTAAGGTTTTTAGGCATTGAATCTGAAACGTTAGAAGAAGAACTACAACAATATTTTTAATTATGGAAAAACGGACTGGAAAAACAAAAAGCTTAATTTACAAAGGTGTTTATAGAGTTCGATCTCATGGAAAATATATTTGGAGAGCTGAAAATAAAAAATTTAAATTTAGTCACCCTTTTGAAACAGAAAGAGAAGCAGCTATTGCTTATGACAAAGTTTTAATTAATAATCAAAAAGAACCGGTTAATATTTTAAAAAAGAAAAATGATTAAGCAAAAGAAATGTTTCGGTCAGGGACTTGCAAAAGGTCACGGATGCGGAAAATTAACCAACGTTGAAAATCGTGTTTACGGTTTATGCAAATCAAAATGTTATCCAACATGGCTGCTTACGACGGATAATGGCAAACTTAAAATGCAAAGATCGATTTTAAAGGTTCAGAAGCCACGAATTGAAGCCGAAGCATACGCAAGTGAGTATAAAAGCAAAAACGCGCTTAAAACGGCTCACACGAATACTAGAATGCAAGTACACGCATTTGTTAGGGAACGCGACAAGGGAAAACCTTGTATTAGTTGCGGTGCGCCCTGGCAAAATTCATTTCAAGCTGGGCATTTCTACAAGTCTGAAACCTTCACAACATTAAAATATCATGTGGACAACATACACGGACAATGCGAACGCTGCAATTTATTCCTAGAAGGAAACTTTGATAATTATTCATTGAGATTGCCAATCCGGATTGGTCAGGAAAGATATAGCGCACTCGTTGAACTTGCGTCCATCGACAAACAAGCGCAAAAAGTTTGGACATTAGAAAACTTAAAAGAAGTAAGAAAAAACCTAAAATCATAACACAATGACCCAACAACAAATAATAAACCATATCCACTACATAGCCACATCTATCAGGCAGCTACAAAAAAGAAAGGATAAGGCAGAAACGGCCGAACGCGAATATTCGCCGAAGAAAGAAGCTAAAAGTTGGGCGATATCCGAACTGATGGAAAAAGAAAAAGACGAATTAAGAAAATACGTAAATAAATTATTATGACAAACCAAGAAAAAGACCTAAAAAACGCACGGGAGTATTTGGATTATCGATATCCGGAATTACAAGAAGAATTATTTCATGTATATTCATTATCTAGTAAAAGTCCAAAATACACAATCGATGAAATGTTAGCCAGTCACGTCCAATGGCTAGAGCAAAAAGGCGTGATTCAATTTACTGAGAATCGGTATAATAATCCTGAGGAAAAGAATGGACTGATTAAATGCAAACATTGCGATAGATTTAATTGCAAAAATAACGATAGTTGCATTGAATGTGGAGAACCTGATTACCGATGAAACAACGCGCCGGATCAACCAACCAAATACCATCCAACGAAACACCTTTCGAATACAATGGCAAACAAGTCTACATTTCCGGCCGCGATCAAACGCATTGGATTTTAAGAGTAATCGGAAGTGATGAATTTTTAAGGGTAGTGAATTTGGAAAGAAAATAATTGTTATATTTGCGGTATGGCCAGATTATCAGAATATGACTTTGAAATATGTAAAACTATCTGCGAAGAAGTAGCGGAAGGGTTTAATATTAAGACAGTTTTGAAGTCAAACGAAGACTATCCGCATTTTTCTACATGGTGCAGATGGAAGCGGGAACATACCGAATTACGCGACCTATATGTAAACGCTATGCAAGACAAATCAGAAAGTGTGATCGAAGAAATTGACCACGTGTATGATTTACTTAAAGGCGGAGAATTAGAAGCGTCTGCGGCAAATGTATTGATTCAAACGAACAAATGGCTGGCCGCTAAATTCTATCCTAAAATGTTCGGCGACAAGGTTGATGTTACTACTGATGGAAAGGCAATAAATCAATTACCGCCTCAGATAATCTTTGTTGATTCGTCTGACGATGCAGATTAAATTCTCCAAAAAATACAAACCATTATTCCAATTACTAACTGGAAAATATCCAGAAGTCGACACCGTTATTCTTACCGGAGGTCGCGGATCTGCAAAATCTTTTGTCATTGCTTGCCTAGCATTGACTGCACTTGTTTACCACGCTTGGAACGTGCTTTACACCAGGTTTACTAATGTTAGTATTATTGATTCAATTAAGCCGGAGGTAGACGACAAGATTGAATTATTGCAATTGACTGATTACGTTAATTCAACGACCAGCCACATCGAACACAACGGTAACAGAATAGCGTTCAAAGGAATAAAAACCGGCTCTAAGCAGCAGACAGCAAATCTAAAATCTTTATTCGGATTCAATCTTTTTGTTATCGATGAGGCAGAAGAAACTCCGGATTTTGAAACGTTTGAAAAAGTCTTTTTAAGCATTAGGAGCAAGGATAAGCGGAATATTACAATTTTGATACTGAATCCTGCATCAGTCCACCATTGGATTTACCGATATTTCTTTATTGAAAAACAAGTTGATGGCGGGAGCAACACCGTCAAAAACAACGTCATGTATATTCATACGTCCTATTTGGATGTACCTAAAGAATACCTTGCGCCAAACATTATCCAGTACTACCAACAGTTAAAAATAACTGACCCAGACAAGTACGAACAGGTTGTTATGGGTGGATGGACTGAAGCTGTAGAAGGCCGTATTTTTAATAATTGGAAACGAATACCGTATTCAGAATTCAGGCAATTAAAATTCAGATCCTTTTACGGCATTGACTGGGGTAAAAACCATAAATTCGGGATTGTTGAATTGAAATACAATCCATATAGCAATACGCTTTATTGCCACGAATTGAACTACTTTTCCGAAAATGAATTATTAGCCCAAATGACTGACTTAGAAATTGAGGCTATAAATTCTGATTTTATTAAAGATGATCGAGGAGAAAAAGTATTCGGAGGCATTATAGCTCACACGGTAAAAAGACTAGGAATACCAAAAGACGCGTATTTGGTTTGTGATTCTGCTGTTCCAGACAATATAAAAAAACTAAGAACTTACGGCTGGGAGTATGCTTATGGAATAGATAAACCAAAAGGTTCTGTTATGGCTGGAATTACATTGCTGCACTCAACTAATGTAATCTATACTGAGGAATCAAAGGGCATTGACCTTGAGTTTAAAAACTACTCCTATGCTAACGACAGACTTGGGGTTGTTGATGATGAAGTTATAAAAGCCTACGATGATTTAATAGATCCGATAAGATACGGCAGGAGGCACGCAGATAAATATTTGTCGTAATATTCGCTTAATTAATAAAAATCATTATATTTGCCCTAACTGATGTGAAGATGCATCATCCCGAATGTATGAGAGATCAATTCAATATTAACTTACCGCTCCCGGCTTCATTGTCGGCAGCGGTTTTTTACTTTGGTAAATAATGAATTGGTTTCAGAACACAATTGCGCGGACGTTCGGAATACCTACGCTCGATGAAGTGGTGATGTATGTAAACGATCAGATCAACGGAAGCACTAACTTTCAAAGCGCAACCGATGATAAAAAAAAGTTGGAGCGCATATTTAGCAATCCGGCTTTATTGAAGGTATTCTGCTTGCAATGCGATATGTTTAGTTTAGGTAAGGTTTACGTTTATCAAAACGGAAAAGCATTAAAAACAGATCCGTTCCTTGAAATGATTAAAAAGCCAAACCCCTTTCAAAGGGAAGCGCAATTTAAGTGGGATTTTATGTTTTGGAATATGATCGGCAATACTTACGTATATGCTGATTCTTATATTCCTACGGTAGACAACAAATTGTACATTCTGGAGAATCACAAAATGAAGTTCCCGACTGAAATGTTGGCTTATCAGGATAAGATAATCTTAAGCAGCAAGGAAGAAGAAGTTATTAATAAGTTCAATATTGAATATCGTTATGCTGACGGAACGGCAACTAACTTGAATTGGCGTTACATTATTCATAACCCAGACCTTAGCAATGGTACAGGCAATTGGTTTGGCGGACAAAGCCGGATTGATGCGCTTTACAAAATTGTAAGCAATTCCGAAAGGGCAATCGAAGCAAAGAATGTTAATTTGCAATACTCCGCTAAGTTTTTAGTAGCAGGACAGGCAGATCCAGGAAACGTAGATCAACTGCCAATGGGCGAACAGGAAAAGCGTGACATTGAAAGCAAAATGAACGGACGTAAGCGTGTTTATGCAATTAAAAGCATGATCGACATACAAAGGTTCGTTTCTGATATTGGTGCGTTGAAATTGGATGATTCATACCTAGCAGACTATTTTACAATTGGATCGATGTACGGCATCCCTAAGGATGTTTTAGAGGCGTTCAACAGCGGAACGTATGAGAACCAAGAAAAGGCAAGAGGCGCGTTTGTTTCTTATTGTTTGCAGCCTAAAGGAAACGGTTGGTTTGAAAGTCTGGCTAATTTCTTCAGTTACACCGATAAAACAATCCTTATAGATTGGGAACATTTGCCGTTTATGCAGGTTTTCGCCAAAGAGCGTGCCGAAACCGATAAAATCAAGTCCGAAACCCTGCTTAATTATATGAAAGCCGGGGTTAAAATGGATCAGATAAACGAAATGTTGGATTTAGAATTAAGAGAATTGAATTATGAAACAGCAAATAGAGTCGCAAATACCCAACAGCAAAACACACAAGAAAGTCAAAAAGTCTGAAAAGGCAGTATTTATACCAAAAGAAGATGAACAAGATAACAAAAAGCCTCAAAACAACCGTTAACGACGTAACCGAAAAAGGTATCGTTATTATCGGAATTACCCAGTTTGACCAATACGACAGCGATAACGACCGTTTGCTGTCTGGCTCTCTATCTAAAACATGGAGCGAAAGTAAACAGGTACACCTTATCGATCATCAAAAAGGCATGAGTACGTTTGTCGGATTGCCGATTGCTAAAGATCCTAAAACCGGAATTGTAGAAAGTCAATTGAATCTTAATAAACAGGTTGGAATTGATCTATTGGCCGATTATAAATTCAGTCAGGAACACGGACGCTCTTTACAACATTCTCACGGGTTTATGGCTGTATCTGGAAAGTACACTGCTAATGAAAAAGGCGGTAAAGATTTCGCTGAGATTAAACAATTCGAGTATAGCACTTTGTTATTTGGCGCGGTAAGCAATACGCCTTTGCACGGCATCAAGTCAGAAACGGATATTAACGAGCTTATCGAAACGCTTACGTTGAAAGTTTCATTCGGTAATTATACCGATGAATACGGCAAGCTTTTAGAAATTAAATTGCAGGAATTAAAATCAATGATATTAGAGCCGGTTAACCACTCTGAAAATGAAACAGACCCGCTAAAAGGCAGTCATAAACAATTTACTAACGCTAATTTCCTTTAAAAATCATGGAATTTAAGTATTTAAAACAAGCGGAATTAAAGACGTTCAATGAAACGCAGCTCGACGAATACGCCGAGAAAAAAGCCGCACACGAAAAAGGACTTTTGGAAGCATCAATTAAAGAAGCAAAAGACGCTCTTAAACTCGAACTTACGGAAAGTCAAAAAACTGAAATCGAAGTACAGGTAAAAGCTTTGGAGTTAAAACAAAGCGTAAACCCTGTCGAGTTCAAAGAACTCAAAGAACAACTTGCGCAAATCAAAGAAAGCAATTTGCTTTTTGGATCTGGCAACGCTGACAACAACATCCTTGATGCTATCGAAAAAGGATTAGTTGATTTCTTGCCAAAAGTAAAAGAGCAAGCCAAAGCAATGGGTAACAATGCCTATGAGTTGGAAATGATTGTGAAAGCTCCGGTTACAATGACCACAGGCGCAATTTCTCAACCGAACGCAACGCCGATCAGCTACGTTTACCAACAAGTTACGTCTTACGCTGACGATGTTCGTGCCGAAGAGTATATCATCAATTACCTTTCAAACGGAACAACCAACAAAGCAACTATTGCTTACATGGATAAACAGCCTACTGAAGGTACAATGGCAATCACGGCAGAGGGCGCGTTAAAGCCACTTATTTCTGTATCGTTTGTGTTGCGTTACAGCCAAGCGAGAAAAATGGCTGGACGTACCAAAATTTCAGAAGAGGCTTTGGACGATATCCCGTTCATCATGTCGATCATTCGTAACGAATTGGCTTATCAGCATGATATCGCGGTACAAAGCGACATTTTCACAGCCGTTGCCGGATTTGCTCCTGCTTTCGTTGCTGGATCATTGGCAGCTTCAACTGACACGCCAAACAACTACGATGCGATCAGAGCTGCGATTTACGCAATCAAAATTGCATCGAAAGGACGTTACAGACCAAATGCCGCGCTTATCGCTTCAAGCGATATGTATGCAATGGGAGCGACTAAAGACACTACAAAACAGTACGTGTTCCCTCCTTTCGCAATGCCTGACGGAACAACCGTTTCCGGCGTTAAATTGATCGAAGTTGCTGACGGTGTTACTGTTCCTGCCGGAACTTACATTGTTGGCGACTGGAAAAAATTACACCGCGAACTTTACAAAGTGTTCTCTATCAGAATCGGACAAGGTATTGTTGGAAATGCAACAGCTGCCAACATCGTTTCTGATTTTGAATCAAACATGTACACAATCATCGGGGAAAGCCGTTACCATTTGTGGATTTATGAGAACGAGAAAATCGCGTTCATCAAGTCAACATTTGCAGCGACTAAAACCGCAATTGCAACCGCTTAATAAATTTACATCATGGCAGACGAAAAAGAGAAAGCCGTTACGACAAAAAGCGTAATGAGCGAAGCCGAGAAAGGCAAAACTAAAGCGGCTCAGGCAGCGTACAAAGGAAACAGTCATTTCGACCTTGTAGAGGTTACGATCGTGAAAGCGAATGAATACTACAAAGCGGGCGAAAAGGACAAAGTTCATCCTACAACCGCTGCGTTGTTTGAGCAAAAAGGACTGATTGCTCCAGGTTGGGAAAACAAAGTTGTTGAAAGAAGTTCAGCAGAAAATTTGCTTACTGAGATTCAAACGCAAGAAGTTCTGGACGGAGATCGCGACATTGACCTTCCGGCAAGTAAAAAAACACCTTTAGCAAAGTAATCCAATGGCATACTTAATAGACGACACTTTTTTTATTGGAAAAATTGAAGTTTCCAATCTCGATGAAGCCAATTCAAAGTCATTAACGGCATTGAATAGAATCATCGACGAAAAGTGTCGTTTGTTATTGTTGTCGGCTTTAGGGCTTGTAAACTTTCAAGCAATGGACAGTCTTCTGGTTAACGGAAAATTACCCGCTGTTCCGGAAAGTCCGGATGTAGATCCGGTTCCGCCAAAGTGGCGTAATTTAATCACGGGCTGCAATTATACAGTCAATGATGTTACAAAACGATGGAAGGGATTGTATTTTATTGAAGGAACTTACAAGGGTTCTGTATTGGCTAATTACTGTTTTCCTTTTTACCTGGAAGAAAACGTTTCTTATCAAAGTGGTGTAGGGGAAGTGAAAGCCGAGGCTAAAAACGCTCGAGGTGTAAACTCTACTCAAAAGTACACAACGGTATGGAATGAGTTTCTAAATATGTATCAGGGTTCCGATTGTTCCCGAAGAGTAGGAAACGTTTATCACATTGGGATTCCGCAGTACGAAGGCTATTATGTCGGATATTTCGGAAATAACAACAACGATGTTTCTTTGCTTCAGTTCTTGTCTGAAAATGCTAGTGATTACCCGGACTGCGAGTTATACGTTTATGACGTAAAAAATCAGTTAGGGATATGATAGTAGTCGAAACGCTTCTAAGGGATATTTTCAGCCAGATTCCAGATGTAGTTTATACTGATGTGAATAAGGGAGAAACGAGTATTCCGGTTAAGTATCATTGGGGCGGACAGGATGATTTGAATTTGTACATGAAGCAGGAAAGCGGAAATACAACACCGCTTATTTGGTTGGTGCAGGGCAGTAAAGACGAAATGCAAGCGGGAGATTTAACCCGTGACATTAAGTTGATTCTTGCTAAAAGTTCAGAGCATAAAACGTCAATGAATCCTATAGTATGGGACACGGAGTTTGTTAATTTTCTAAATCCGTTGTTGGAAAATGTGATTAAAGCGCTCGAAAGATCAGGAGTAACACAACCGGAAGGGCGTAAATATTCCGTCTACAGAGAGGCTAATTACAGTGAATACGAACGGGAAGGAAAAACAAAAACTATCGATCATTGGAATGTTGTTATTTTAGAATGCACTTTGCTTTTAAACGAAAACTTTCAATGCATCAACACTATTAACTTTTATTAAAAACAAAAAAATATTATGGCAACAGTTATAGGTATTGACTGCTCCGGTAAAAATGGAAACATTGGCGTAGGAAATTGTATTGCTACACCAGGGCAAAAAATTGGACACATCAAACTGCCTTTGGGGTGGTCAGCTCCGATTACGGACGCTTTCGACAAAGCGTACTGGAATAATTTAGTGCAACAAGGCGTTGCAAAGTTCTTCAGCGGCGCATTCGGAGTAACTACCGAAACAGCAGATCCGACAACGGAAACAAGTTCTTTGCAAATTCAGGCCGTTACTACACGCGCATTGCCTGTTGTAACGAGTATCTTTAAAAAAGGTTACGAATGGCATGCTGGCGCGTTTATGAATTCAGGTTACAACGACACTTCGGTTATTGAAATCTTTCAGGATGGATCACTTCGCGTGGCTTTGTCTAAAGATGGTCAAACGATTTCCGGCTTCAATGTTGGGATGTACGAGGTGCTTACTGTTCAAGACGCAACAGACGCGGCTATTCAGCAAACTCGGATCATGTACCAAATGGTTGATTTGCTTCAGTACAATACTCAAGGGATTTTCCTTACCAATCTGAACTTCAACCCGAATACAGAAATCAACAATATTGTTGACGTGGCTATGACTGGACGCGCTGATGTTTCCGAAAACGCTATTTACGTTAAAACGCCGTGGTTGAGAAACACAACGGATTCTATTTCGGGATTTGCCGCTGCAAACTTCAGAATTACAGTTTCCGGCGTTGCTGATCCTATTGATGGCGCGGTTGTAAAAGACCCTGTGACCAAAGAGTGGAAAATTGAACCAACGACAACATTGACTATTTCTACTCCGGTAGTGGTTTACTTAACAGACGCAACCGCAACGCCTCCGGTAGACGTAGCCAAAGTCGGAACAGGGAATCCGAGATTCTACGAAGGTCAAACCGATGTAATCACTCCGGTAGCATAAAAAATTGAGTTAGGTTATTTTTTGAAAGCCGCTGCATTTTGTGGCGGCTTTTTTAATATCTTTGAAACAACATAAAAACAATATTATGAATGTATTTAATGTACAAATATTCGGATCGGATGCGCAATGGTTCTTAGATCAATCTTGCGCAGATAAAAAAAAGTGGATCAAAAAAAACACCAATCAAACTAACGATGCTTTGATTGAAGAATTTATCACAGCGATCAGGCCGGATAAAGACGGAGAATGCCAGGGATGTAAAGACAAAAAGCTAAAAAATGAGACAGTCGCCAAAACAGTTCCAACAGAAGTTGCAAGCCCTGTTATCGATAACGACGCTCAGGGAAATAGTGCAGAAGGAAATAATTCCGTCCCAGGACGATCTGGTAAATCTAAAGGAAAGTGAATTTAAGCGCGGAGAACGTCCGAATGGATCAATAATTGGCGCATACCGTAGCGAATCCTATTCGATATTCAAAGCGCGTCAAAACCCTTTAGCGGGCGGCGCGGTAGATTTAATTCTTAGTGGGGATTTTGTAAATTCTGCTTATTTGAAACGACCGAGCGCGGGAAAGTACATTTTCGGATTCCGAGATCATAAAGCGCGTTCGTTATTCGGTAAGTACGGCACAGACATTGCCGGATTGAACCAAAACACGTTTAACCAATTCCTAAAGGAAAAAATAAAACCTAATTTTGTCAGAGAAATTAAAAACAGGCTTAGATAAACCGATTTGTAAGTATCGCTCTTACTACACTTTTCCGGCAAAGGTATTCTTTGATGTGCGATCAGAAGAAAACTTTCAATTGATGCGCCCGAAGCCCGGAACATCGACAGAGCAGTTGGAAAATCTATATTTGGCTACTTACGATGTGTTTTTCGAAAAGTTGGACAACAAAGATGCGGTTCGATACATTCAAATAAGGGGCGAATTAGCGGTTTTAAACGCAAAAAAGCAATCTATTGCTTCAGTAATGGAATTCACTTGGAAAACGCCCGAAAACTTATGGCTACACCCTGCATTTGTAGAATTCAGAAAACAGCAAATCGATGCGATAAATTCGTTTTTAGACAGCCCTTTTGATCTTGAATCCGACACGTTGCAAGAAATTGAGCGCGTTATGAATGTGGAAATAGGTATTATCAACGATGAAATTTCCATTTTAACGAATGAATTAACACAGTTGCAACAGGAATCCGAAGAAGTAGTTTTCAATTATTACGCTGATATTGTTGCTTTGGAAGAAGCACACGGTCGTACACTCGATGAAAAAATGATGCTGCCTAAATATGTTGAACTGGTAAAATTGGCACATAAAAAAGCAGAGGACGCAAAACTAAGACAATTAAAAAATGGCAAATAACGACGGTTTTATTGATTTCCTATCCCCGAATGCATTAGCAGACCTTAAAGAAGGGAACGCACTTGTTTTGACCAGCATCGAGAACGTTAAAAAACTCAATCAGTTAATGTCGGGGCAAAATACACCCGGCGCAAGTGGTAACGCTACAAATGCATTAACCCAGCAATTACTTGCGCAACAAAACGCGCTAGCAGCACTGCAAAGGCAATATACTTCGGCTGCTGCATCACAACGCCAAAGAACCCAACAAACCGCAGAGGAAGCCGTAAATCAGGGAATATTAAACCGTAATGCGAGGCAAGCGGCAATATTAAACTCAAATCTAGCAGGATCTTATCAAAGACTAGCAACAAACGAGGCTTTGGCAGCTCGTGCATTACAGGACTTAATCGCTAGGGGACGTACCGAAAATCAAACATTAAGATCTTTTAATAATGAACTTACGGCTGCTCAGTCTCGACTTGACGGTTATAGAAACCGATTATTAGCGGCGGATGAAGCGACGGGAAGATGGGGCAGAACTAGCCGAAGGACTATTGACGAGGTAAGTGCGGAGACCACAACACTAGGCGGCCGAATCGGTAATGCGCTTGGTTATGTTTTTGAAAGGGTTCGAATATTAGCGTATATCTTACCAGGTCTAGGTATAGCCGGTATTTTCGGGCTTGCTTTAGACCCATTATATAAATTAATAGATGGGTTGGATTTGTTTTCTAAAAAGTTAGATTTAGTAAGTCAGGCACGGGAACGTTTTAATCAAACGCAAAAGGAATCATTGGTTAATCAAATTCAAGAATCAGAAAATGCTGCAAGATTGTTCGCGACTATCACGGATGAAAACAAAAGCCGTGAGGAAAGATTAAATGCCGCAGAAAGACTTAAAAAAGCCTATCCTGGATATTTAGCTAATTTTACCAAAGAAGAAATATTGCTTAATCAAACGAGTAAAGCAACTGAAGAATATACCCGAAAAATAGACGGTTTGAACATCGCTATAAAAACGCGTGCCGATGCAAAAGCAAAAGAAACGCAAGCCGCTGTTACTTTAGATGAAATTGGAGATTTGCGTCAGGAAGTTGCGACACGCGAACGTTTAAACGACGAAATAAACAAAGGAAACCTTTCCTACAAAGAATGGCAGAAAAGAATCGAACAACACGCCGACGTTATTAATGATGATGAAAAACTGGTTGAGAAATTCGGTAAAGTTTCTATAAATGCGCTAGGTTATTTTGATGAAAAACAGATAAAAAAACTTAGAACAAATGCCGATAATCTTGTTAGAGAATACAATCGCGAAAAAGGCGTAATTAATAATTTATACCGCATTTCATCCTTATTGGATTTCCAAAAAGAAACACCAACAAAAGCACCCAAAACAAATTTCGATCCAAACGGATCAGAAACAAATGCGCGTTTGCGTTATCTAAAAGAAGTTGCTGAACTCACAAAAGCAGAAAATGAGAATGAAAAGAAGTTCAGAGAAAACCAAATTGCCGAATTAGAAAAGCTGGCAAAAGACGAGAAAAGAAGTTTCAACGACCGGATAGCTTCATACGGGGAATTCATTAAGCTAAAACAGGACGCTTTACTGAAAGATCAGGCTTCATCTTTACAATTGCTAAAAGAACAGTTAAACGTTGAGCAGGAGCAAAGTTTAAAGGCAGAGGAGGCAGATTTAAAAAGAGCTGGAAATGCCCCGAAACAAGTAGCTGCAATCAAAAAGTATTATGCAGACGAGGCTTTTGTAAGAACGCAAAAATATGCTCAAAGAGAATTAGAAATTGAAATACGTGTTTCGAAAGAAAACCAAAACATCGCTGAGGAAACCGCGCAGGCTATTATTTTAATAAATCAAAAAAGGCGTGAAATAATCGCTGCTACCGATAAAACATATCGAGACGAACAATCCGCAATATTTAAAAAGAATGCTGATAATGAAAAACTTTCTGTTGAAGTTAGACAAAGGTCTTTTGAAAGCTACATTGAACTTAAACGCAAGGAACTTGATATTGATAAAAATGTTGCGCTAGCTAAAGCGGGAAACAACGACGAAGAAATCAAGCAAATAAAAGCCAGATTTGAAGTTGCTAACCGATTATTAAATACAGAAAGCAAAGAAGAAAGTCCGTTTGCTAAATCATTGGAATACGCAAATAATGCTTTAAAAGATTTAGCAAATACCTTTAAAAACGATTTTTTAAGTTCAGCGGGAATGGGGTCTTTGGCTCAGATATTTGATGGTACTTTCGACAAGGTGATGAAAGGATTTGATCAGATTGAGGATTCAACAGAAAGATTCAGAGCTAAAGCGACTTACGCGTTTTTAGTAGTTTCAGAAGTCGCGCAAGAAGCGTTCAACTTGATCGCACAAGCCTCAAAACAAAATTTCGACGCAGAATATGAGCAAAACACCAGACAAGCGTCATTAGCCAAACAATTTGCTGAAGGAAACGCCGTTGCTATTGCTGAGATCGAAAAACAAGAGGAAGCGAGAAGAAAAGAAATCCGCAGGCGTGAATTAAAAGCTAACAGGGATTTAGCAAAGGCAAACATACTGATTAATTCAGCACAGGGTATTGTTGCTGCTTTCAAAGACGGTAATATTATTAAGGGAGCTATTTTCGCGGCTGTTATTGCGGGGATTACGGCAATCCAATTATCAGCATTGAACAATGTACCTGAATACTGGAAAGGTACTGACAACGCGCCAGGTGGTTATGCTTGGGTTGATGAACGTGGGCCGGAAATCCATACCGACAAACACGGAAATGTAAAAAGCACCGGAGAAAGCAAAGCTAACCTTAGAAAGTTGGAAAAAGGCGATAAG
>Ga0247741_1000155_pt1 | contig 44242 bp, 66 predicted proteins | sample UWRJL213509R2_FD_180945 | JGI IMG/M metagenome (GOLD analysis project Ga0247741, IMG submission 180945) | Plant litter microbial communities from Arlington Agricultural Research Station in Wisconsin, United States - UWRJ-L213-509R-2 | ecosystem: Environmental > Terrestrial > Plant litter >... | reverse complement strand
CGCGAGCGATAATGTTATGAATAAACATCGGCCGATCCTTGCCGGCCTGCATCTGGCGCGTCGGCCCGATGCGCTCGATGATCTGCAGCCGCTGTTCCAGGTTCCAGTCGTGGCCGAAGAAGGCCATGATGTTGGTGTGGTTCTGGAGACCGTCGACGCCGTGGCCCATACTGGCCGGGTGGCCTAGCCACACCTTGCCCTCGCCTGCCTGCGCGCGCCGCACGCCCTCCTGGCTGTTCAGCGCGATGGCGTCCTTGCCAAAGGCTTTCAGCAGGCGCGCAAGGTCGCTCTTGAACTGGATCGACACCAGTACCGGCATGCCTGCCGCTTCCTCGACGATCTCCTCCAGTGCCTGGATCTTCGCGTCGTGCACCTCGGCCCATTCGCTGCTGCCCGGTGACAGATAGGCGGCGCCGTTGGAAAGCTGCAGCAGCTTGCCGATCTTCTGCGCCGCGCCCAGCGCCTCGATGCCGTGCAGGGTCCCCATGGCCGCGATCTCCATGAAGGCGCGCTTCTCCATGTCCTGATACAGCGCGCGCGCCTTGGCCGGCAGGTCCACATAGATATTGTTGACGATGGGGTCTTTCAGGTCGAACCAGTCCTTGGCGTCGATGGTCACGCAGATGTCGCGCAGCGCGCGCTGGATCTGCTCCTGGGCGTGGTCGAGCGGCTCGGTGCCGAAGCCGCTGTATTTCTTGCGGAACCAGCGTTTCTTAAAATCATCGTAGGTGCGGCCGAGGCGCGCGCCCTTGTCCAAGAACCACGCCTGGCCCCACAGGTCTTCGAGGCCGTTCGGCGCCGGCGTGCCGGTCAGCTCGACTATGCGCTTGATCTTCGTGTGCGCCACCCGGCCCAAGGCCTTGGCGCGCTGGGTGCCCTGCTTGAGGCGGAAGCCCTTCAGCTTGGTGGACTCGTCGATCACCACCGTGGCGAACGGCCAGCGCTCGCCGTAAAATTCTACTAGCCAGGGAAGCTGCTCGAAATTCGTAGTCAGGATATTGGCGTCGTACTTCAGCGCGCGCATGCGCTCCTTCTCGCTGCCGGTGATCGGCAGCACGGTCAGGTGCTTGAGGTGGTTCCACTTGCGCACCTCGTCGGGCCAGGTGGTGGTGGCCACGCGCAGCGGTGCGACGACCAGAATGGGCCGGTCGTCAAGCATTTGCAGTGTGTCCAAAGCGTTAAGAGTACTTACACTTTTGCCAACGCCCATTGAGGCCCACACTCCGCACCGCTCGTTGTCGAGAATGAAGTCGGTGATCTGGGTCTGGTAGCCGCGTGGTGTGAAATCGCGGGGGGTGATGATCATTCCGTTACTTCCCGGATGAATGCGAACAGCTTTTCGTTTGCCGCGTCACGGGATTCGATCAACGCCCGGCGCTTCGCTTCGCCCTGGTCGAACCCAAGCGCCTTGTCGGCGCGGAACGCGAACAGGTGTTTCTCCTTCAACGTGGCGCGGGTGATCAGGCCGCGCAGGCGGCTGGCTTGGAACTTGGTCAGCACGGTGGTTCTCCTTCGTTTTGTTGGTCTTCCAAGCGCCACTGTTCGCGCAGCACCGGGCACTCCTCGCACGTCCAGCCGTAGACGCAATCGGCCTCACCCCAGTAGTCGGTGGTGCCGAGACAGCCGCGCGCGACGACCCGCTTATAGCCGGGGCTGTCTGTCTCCGGGCGCTCGGGCATCTGGCCGCCGCTGCACGTGTGGACGCGAGGCTTTGCCGCCGGCGCGGCGAAAAACTTCTGCTTGATGACGCCGGCTACGGACATGGCAAATCCTCCACCTCGTCGCCGAACGCGGCGCGCACGACGGCGCGGCAGATGGCGATCATCGGGGTGTCGCCCCGCGCCTCGGCGCAGCCGTCCCTATCTGCGCACCACGACGCGCCGTCCGCCGTGGCGTACATGTCCAGTTTAAAACCGTGCTTCTCCACCAGCGGGCCGGCCAACGCCCAGTTCGTGCTGTAGTCGAGCACCTGGACGGCGACGATCTTGCCGGGCGTGCCGCGCAGGTACTGCACGCACAGCGTGCCGTTGGCGCGCAGCTCCAGGTCAGCGGCCGGCACGCCCTCGGCGCGGGCGGTGTGGTAGTCCAGCAGCGCGTCGGTCAGGTCAGCGGTTCGCATTACGGGCCTCCATCATGGCGTCGGCCATCTTGTACGCCCACTCGGCGTATTCCTTCACGCGAGCAGCATCCACCGCCGCGCCCGGCAAGGTTCCGGTGATGGCGGCCAGGGCGAACTCGTCGCGCATACCGGCCGGGTTCAGCGGGGTGCGTAGAACTTCCAACGTCTCGGACATGGTCAAGCCGAAGTGTTCGCGCACGTGGTTGCGTACCTCGATGTAGGTCGGCGCGGTCACGACACCACCTCGCAGAGGTAAGCGGTCGCCAGCACGCTGACAGTTTCCAGTTCCTTGTCGTTGAGCGCGTCGGCGCCGCGTTCGTAGAACTCGGCCACGGTGGCGCGGTCCGCGCCCGGCAGGGTGTTGCGCACCTGGGCCAGCGCTTTCAACTGCGCGGCGCGGCGGGTGTGGATTGGTTCGATATTGCGGGGCATGGTGTTCTCCAAGTGGTTTGCGCTGCTGATGTAAGAACTATACACGCAAGTATTTACTTGTGCAAGGTTTTATTGTGCACCTCGATCAGTGCCTTGAAATTGGCCTCGGTGTGGTAGCGACCTTTGCACTGGATCAGCTTGTCGATGGCCGCTTCGAGTTCGGCGATGCGGGCGCGAAGCTTCCGGATCTCGGTGTCCTCTGGCGTCTCGAAGCGCGGCCGGTCCTTCGGCATCGGCTTCACGACAGCACCTCGTCAACGCCCGCCAGGCTGTCAATGACCGCCACGCGCTGGCCCATCTTGCGCATGCGGGCGTGCTCGCGCAGCTGGTGCGGCTCGGCCTTTTTGCCGGGGGCTTTGAGTTCGACCCAGATGGCGCGGGCCGGGATGTCGTAGAACCCGCACAGTGTCGTTGGCGGCAGCATCACCAGCCGATCCGGCGCACCCGGCCGGCCGATAAACTGGATCTTGCGGCACTCGCCGCCCAGTTCCTTGACGCGCTTGACCAGGTACTTTTCGATATCGCTCTCGCGCAGTGGGCGTTTCATTTTGAACCCTCGGAAATAGTTTTCTCCAGCGTGAGTTTCCACCCGCGCACGATATCGCCCGGCGTGCAATCCTTATCGTAATAGTCCTTGATGCCGTCGTCCATGCGAAAGCCGCCGTCCTCAAACAGCCCACCGTGCAGTACGCCCATAATCCCGCACTGGAGTACCCACACCTGTTGCTGCGAATCGGCAAGCATCTTCTCTATCATTTGCACTTGGGCCTTCAGAGACTTATTCGCGCCACGTAAGTCAAGCTCAGTACGTTTAGCTGCGGCTTCAGCTTCTTGCAACTTCCGTACGTGGGTGCGCAGACCGTCAATTTCTTGCTGCATCTGGAAAGCCGTTTCAGCGACCCACAGCGAGGCATAGTCGGCCATTTGCTCTTTGGTGTAGAGCGAAGCGAACGCCGCACCGAAGTCGCTGTCGTTGCTCGTCTTGTAGCTATGCCACGCCTGCGGTAGCTGGGGCATCTGTCTCGGTACTTTTGTGCTCATTTCCGAACCTCGCATAGGTAGTTAATGGCGCCGGCCGGAGTCACCTGCTTGACGCGGACGCAGGACAGGGTTTCCGTTTTGCCGGGTGCCGGCTTGATCTTCTGGCCGATAATTATCAGACTGACGCCCGCCACCAGTAGCGCCGCGACGATGACTGAAGGCTTCACCGGTCGTCTCCTTCTTTCACGCCGCCCGTGCCGTACGGACTCGGAGCGCGCATGCCGACGCCAACAGGTGCGGGTGCAGGAGCCCATACGATATCGCGGCCGGATTTGTCCGTGGTTATCGGAGCGTCCTTGTACCGCGCAAGTTCCTTCCGCAGTTCCAGAATGAGCAATTCGGCAGTTTCTAAGTCCTCGCGCACAGCGGATATCTCCACCTGCGCGTTGCCTGAAGCGTACCCCGCAATGAGCAGCGCCAGCGGGTCGGCGCCGTCGAGCACGCCGAACCAGTGCACCTCGCCGTGCGAGCACATCGGGACGACGTGGTACATGGTATTGCTCGGCGCGTTCAAGACGTGGCGCACGGTGCCATGGACTTCGACGCGCTGGCCAGCGGCCGGGCCGCCGAGTAAGAGGACGGTTTTCATTTTGGAATCCGATCGATCAGGAACTGCACTTTTGCTTCGTCGGTGATGCTGTCGCCGACGTCCCATTCTTCGTTGTACTCGTGGATCAAGGCAGATTCCAGATCGGCAACGCGGTCGACCAGAGCAGCGACCAACCCCGCATGCTGGAACAGTGCCTGACCGCCGGGCCACGGTTCGCCGTTGCGCAGAAACAGCATGGCGCCGGTTCCGTCCTCGATCCGGACTTCGTATTTGCCGTCCAGCAGCTTAACCGCCCGGATCATTTCACCACCTGCTGCGGGCCGTGGGTGATGTACGCCTTGATCTCGCGGGAGGTCATTTTGGTGGCCTCGTGGATCTTGATCACCAGCGCGGCGCCCACCGGCAGACGGCCGTGGCGCGTCTTGCTGATGACTGGCGGCGCGACGCCCAGTGCGCGGGCCAGCTGGGCGTCGTTCCGGGCCTTGACCATTTCGGTGACCAGGTCGAGCAGATCGTTTTCGTTTTTCATGATGGGTTCCTTGGGAGGTGGTGGGTAATGCCCGCCGGGTGGCGGGCGGTTCGGTTTAAATGTGGCAGTCGACGACCGTTACCTGGGTGTCGGGCGGCAGCGCGCGGGCGATAGCCCAGAATTGCGTCGTGTAGTCGGCGGTGGATTCGGGGGTGTCACTACTCATGCCGAACCAGCCCATGCTGCCGCGCTCATACCATTTGCCATCGTGCAGCATGGCGAACGTGGTGGCGTTGGTTTCGCCTTCGAGCTTAACGTAGCTGTCGCGGTCAGCGGCGGCCAATACTTTGCTCAGCGTGTTGGCGCCGTCCCATATGTCGATAGCGCCATGGCGAATCAAATCTTTTACCGCCTCCTGGCCATCGTAGAAAGCGCGGGCGCCCCCTATGTCGAACTCGCCCGCATCGCGGCGCAAAAGAGTTTGCGCCCAACTTGCCACCTCCCGGCCGGCTAAAACCGAATGGATTTTATCAAAGGCAGCGCCAGCGTCCTTGGAAGTGGAAGCGATCATGCCCGTCCAGTCGATATCGCCAGCGAGCGCTTGATCGACGCGCATACCTTCTTTCGTCAACAGCTTGCCGTGCCAGCGGCCGCCCACCTGCCACCAGTCCCATTTCGAATTTGGATTGGTGCGGCGGAATACGCCCGTGACTTCGCCGGACTCGTTGAGGGTGGCATAACCGAACTTGTGTTCGTCGTCGGTATCCGGTTCTGCGCCATGATCGACCACCGGCACCTCATGGTAGTTGACCACGTAATCGCGGAACAACGGGTATTCACCCCCCTCCTTGATGTGCTCGGCGTGCTGCGCGCGCGTATCTTCCGTTTGGTCGACCGCTACGACAAAAGCGTCATTGGTGCCGGTGCACTCGAATTCGTGGAAAGGCTGCAGTGCGCGCTCGTGATCGCCTGTGACAAGTACGGTGAAGTGGGACATTTTATTCTCCTGGGAGGGTTCTGGCGCCACCCAATGCAGCGCCGATGTAAGAACTATACACGCAAGTATTTACTTGTGCAAGTTATTTCTTGTAGCGGTACGACTCGAAGCCGGCGGCGGCCAGCGGCATGTCCAAGGCCCATGGCGGCGGGGCGCACAGCAGCGCGGCCAGGTGCTCGGGGTTGTAGCGCGGGTCGTCGGGCGTCTCGCACGGCAGCTCGTCGTGGACGCTCAGCACGATCTCATAGCCGGCCGCCTCGATGCGCGGCATGTTGACCGCCATCACGTCGCGCGCCACCGCCTGGCAAATGTTCTCGAACAGCTTGCCGCCGTATGTGTCGATCCGGCCCCACTTGCGGCTGTACTGGTTGACGCCCATGTAGGTGATCTTGGTGCGACCGGTGGCCACTTCCTCGTCGACGCTGAAAATGTCCGACGTCTCGACCAGTTCGGCGTCCTTCCGCTTGCGCTTCTCCGCTTCCAGCTTCGGGCCGGGATAGCACAGTGCGCGCCCGGACGGCAGCACGATGCGCAACCACGCGCCGTCGCGCCGCACCTTCACCTTGCCGCACGGGATGGTGGTACCGGGGTTGGCGATCGCCTCGCGCACGCAGGCGTCGACCTCCTTCCAATACGCCTTGATATTGGCGTGGCCGGTGCGCCAGCCCAGCTTGAACGACTCGCACACCAGCCACGTCTTGTCGGCCATGCCGAGCTGCGCCGCCGGGTCGCGACCCTTGCTGCGGTGCCATTCCAGCATGATCGACGCCTGGCCCCACACCTCGCCGGGGATGAAGCGCGCGGCCTTGTCGGCCAGTTCGTCCAGGTCGATGTCATACGCGGCGGCGAACGTCACAAACGCGCCAACGCCACCCTCGTAACCCAGTGCCAGCTCCTGCACCTTGCCCACCTGGCGCTGATCTTTGGTCACGTCCTCCGGCTTGATATTGAAGGACTTGCCGTACGCCATCTTGTACAGGTCGTGGCCGGCGCGGATCGGCTCGCCTTTCTCGTTCAAAGCCAATTCCGGCGCGCGGTTGGCAATGCACAGTCCGAAGTATTCCGGACCGGTGAGCCACTTGCCGTTGGCGGTCTGCACGGTGTCGAAGTCGGCGAACGCTTTCAGCTTCCAAGACTCGCCGGCCAGCCACGCCTGCACCCGGCCCTCGATGTTCGACAAGTCGGCCACGACCAGCTTGCGGCCGGGCGGCGCCGCGATGCAGCCGCGAATGGCACTGGTGCTGAGCCACATCACGTCGTTGAACAGTATGTTGGCGGTGCCGTCCTTCAGCGCCTCGATGCCCATCTCGATTTCGTCCGGCGGCATAAGATTTTTTGAGGGTAGATTTTGGGGCTGGAATAGGCGCCCCGCCCAGCGCCCTGTGCGCGCCGCGCCGCAGAACTGCAGCAGCCCGCGCAGGCGCCCGTCCGAGCCGGTGGCACGCACGAGAGTCTTGTACTTGCTGGTGCTGGTCGTCGCGGTGGACAGACGCACCCGCAGCAATTCCTTCAGGCCGTCCGGTAGGTCGGGGTCGTTGATGCGCCGCTCCAGTGTTGCCTTTTGCATGTCGGGCAAGTCCACCCCGTAGGCTTCGAGAATATGCAGCAGCAGCTGGTCCCGCTTGTTGGCGCTTTGCACCTGGTCATCGGTCAACGCCATAGTGCGCGCGGCCAGTACCTCCTGTTCGTCGTCCACGGCCGCCAGTGCACCGTGCGCGAGGTCTAGATCGATGTAGACACCGCGATCATTGATGGTCTGATCTAGATGCCACAAGTCCACCTCGCGACCGGGATAATTCCACTTCGGCATGCGCCGGTGGCACTCGCGCATCGCCTCAATGTCGCCGCCAGCGTAGCTCTTGAAGTTCTCCCACTCGCGCGGGTGCGTAGCGCGGGTGGCGCGACCTGGCCACCCCTCGGCGGCAAGCGCCTTGGCGATGTCGTACTCGGCCTTGGTGGCGAAGTCCTTGCGGGTGAACTGGAAACGGAACGGCAGTGGTTTGCAGAACAATTGGATCAGCGCCTTGCCCGCTTTGTCCTTGGCCTTGTCAGCCGGCACGTCAAGCGCCTGGCAGAGCATTTCCAGCTGGCCGGGCAGACCGTGCGCCATCGCCTGCACCAGGGTGTCGCGCCACACGTTCAGCGGAATGTCGATGCCGGCCGCATTTTCCTGGGTGCGGTCGAACATCGAGCCGTGCGCCCACACCTCGATTTCGCCGGCCTGCGCCGCCAGTGCCGCGCCGATCAGCAGCTTTGGCATAGGCTCGCCGTTGGCGACGTCGACCACCGCCGGCACATCGTTGTCAAGCGCCCACGCGCGCAGCAGGATCTCGACCTGCTCGGAATACTTGTAGGCGCCGTGCGACTTGAGGCTGACCTGACCGAACGTCTCGTCGTCCAGCCAGAGCTTTTGTGGTGTCATTTCGTCAAATCCTCAAAGTCGATGGTGCTCAAAATATAGATCGCGTGCTGACACTCCGAATCCGCCGAACAGATCGCCACCACCTTCTCGCACATGGCAACGTCGAACAACACCATGTGGCAGGCGGTGACGGGAATGCCCAGTTCACCGGCCAGCCACTCATAGGCCACGCCGCGCGAGAACTTGCCCGACTGCCACAGTGGATCGAAGGCGGCATGCGCCGCGATACGGGCGCGGGCCAGTTCGCTGCCCGGTGCGGCCTTCATGGCGGCGCGGTCGATGAACGCATCAGGCGGCTTGTGCATCGCCTTGCGGTCGGCGGCGCGCACCTCGGCCTGCTTCTTGGGGCTGCGGTTGCCGAAGAACCGGCGCCGACTGGGCGTGGTGCAACGGTCTTCGGGGTCGTCGTAGATGGTCATGGCTAGCCCCGATCGCCGAACTCGAAGCCGCAGATACCGAAGCCCCAGCGGCGCGGCAGCAGACGCCCAGGCACCCACTTGATCACGCCCGGCAGGTTACGGAAAATATAGAAGCGCGGGCCGTGGCGCCAGTAGTGCTCGCGCATGTGCGCGGGAGGCACGTGGAACGGCCAAACGATCGTACCGTCATCGCGGCGGCGGATAAAGCCTACCCACATCAGAAATTTAATCACGGCCAATACTCCTTCGGGATATCCTCATGCGCAACGCCACGGGCGCGCGCCTGGTTGTAAATGCCGTGCGGGTGTTGGTCGCACGACGGATGGGTGACGCGGTGCGGGAACGGCTCGTTGTTCCGCCCCAGCGGGCCGGCGCAGTGGCACAGCCCGCGCTTGTTGTAGGCCCGCTGCTCGATCCGCCAGCCCTTGCGCGAGCCGCACACCGGGCAGCGCGGCACCACCTTGTAGTCGTCGGGGTGGGTGCGCGACACGCGGCGGTGGCGGCACGCCTTGTGCCGGCAACGGATCGAGTAGGTGGTCACTTTGCCGGCGCCGTCAGGCCGCGCCAGCGTTCGCCGCGTGTGTCGCCCAAGCCGAATACAGAGATACTGCCGCGTTCGGCCATCAGCCACCGCCGCCGCCCGTCCCAGTATCTGGTAGTGCCGTCGGGCTTTTTATCATTTGAAAATAGAACTTCGTACCAACCTTTACGGCTCGGACTACCGTCTTTGTCGGTAGAAAACCATCGGGTAAATGCTACTGGCATATCGTTCTCCAGAAAACGCCCGGCTCGCGCCGGGCATAGGGTTTAGACCAGATCGTCGGCGTCGGCGCCGTCCAGTGCGTCAAACTCGTCGTTCGACACTTTGCTGCCGCCGGCGAAGGCGTCACCATCGCGCACAAACTGGACCGCGCGCAGCGAGCAACGCATGCCCGAGTTGTCCCCGTCCTGCGCCCAGAATTCGACCGAGCCGTTGACGTAGCAACCGCTGTACGGCACGGTGATTTCTTCGGTGACGTCATTCAACTGCACCAGGCGGTTTTCGCTGTCGCGGCCGTAAGGCGTGCCCTTCTCGTCACCGATGATGATGAACTTGCCGACGAATTCAGGCAGCTGCTCGCCCGAGTAGCGCACGTTCGACAGCACCAGCGGCTTGCCGGACTTCTCCTGCTTGGTGCCCTTGAGGACGTTCAAGCCCTCGGCGCCTTCCCAGGTCTTGCTGTTGCCGTCGCTGTACGGGAACTGTTGCGGCACCGGGCGCATGGCGGCCATCTTGGCAGGGGCGCGCTTGCCGAACTTGACTTCGGCCACTTCCTTCATCGCGGCTTCGATCGCCTTGTCGATGGCGCTGCCCGGCTCGACGCCGAAGGTGGCGCTGTAGCTGGTGCTTTGCTTGAAGGTCTTGGCGACGAACAGGTCGTTGAAGAACAGACGGACGTTTGGCAGTTTTACGATAGACATGGTAAGTTTTCTTTCAAGTAAATTAAATAAGATCCGACAGGTCGTCGGAACCGTCTCGGTACAGCGGGCCATCCGAATCAATGACGTCGAAATCATCGGCCACCGGGGTGATCGCCACCGCTGGTCGTTTGTCGGCGGCGGGTGCCACAGACAGGCCGGCTTCGCTGCGCACGATCAGCGCTTGCAACTTCGGCCATTGCTTCTTGCCGATGATGCCGTCGGCGTGCAGCTTCTCGGCCGTGGTCGGGCTGATCAGCGTCCAGTCGTACATCACGTCTTGTTTCAGGCGCATCGACTTCATCATCTTCTCGGCCTCGGCGGCGTCGGCAAACTTACGAATGCCCTCGCGGCCCTTGACCAGCTTGAAGCCGGGCACCTCGCCGCCGGCCAGCATGCGCCGCTCGAGCTCAGCGCGAACCGCCTTGGCCCAGCCTTCCACCAGGTCGATCGCTTCGCCCAAGAGGCCGAGCTGCTCGTCGCTGGCGCTGGCCAGCCGCGCCTCTGGATTCTCCAGGGCCGGGCGCAGGGTGGGCTTCTTGACCACAAAGTACGGTTTTGTGCCGTCAATCCCATCGCTCGCATCGGTGCCGAAGTCGAAGTCCACCTTGCCAGGCGCCACACCGTGCGCCGCCGCGATGATCTTCTCGGCGTCGATGATGGACACCGCGATCTCGCCTTTGCCTAGTGCGATGAGGTTGTCGACCACGGTCACCAGCGGCAGCATGGCAACCTTCGTCGACTCCAGCAGTTCCTTGTCGCCCGTCGACATGGTCAGCGTGGTGAAAGGCATGTCGGGGATTACCTCAAAGTCGCCCGCCACCGTGGACAGCACCTGGGCGCGCAGCGCCGGGCAAGTCGCCTTGGCTTTGCAGAATCGGCACTGGTCGGGGCCGGGGTTGAGGTACTGCAGCGGAATCGTGGATTGCTTTACGACCTCGTCCTCGCCATCCGGGTTGCCTTCTTCATCCAGCCATGGGACTATTTCCGTTTCGACTGGCGCAATGCTGAGCGCCAGCTTGCCGGCCGCGATCGCCCGCCGCTCGAAGGCCCGCAGGTGTTCGACGCTGCACGTCCAGCTGTCGTAGTGGTTGAGCCGGGGCTGGTGGACGATCAACTCGACTTCCTCGATCTCGCCCAGCAAGTCGAACTCGTCCAATGCGCCGAGGGCGTAGAGCATCAGCTGCTCGTTTTCCTCGGCGAACACCTGCACGCCCCGGCCGAATTTCAAATCGGCGCACTTGAGCAGCTTGGGGAACAGGATCACGGCGTCCGAGGTGCCGAACTGATCCGGGATCACCCCGCCGAAGATCGGTAGACGCTGCTCGACATGCAGCTCGCCGCCCTGCGCCGCTTCGCGCACCGCGTCGATGTACTTCTGCACCTCGCGGCACATGTCGGCGTCGGCGACGAACTCGCGCTCACCGCCCTGCAGGTTGAACTGCTCGACCCAGCCAGTTTCGCCGTGCTCGGTGACGATGATCGTGTCGCCCAAGAAGAACTTCGCATCGTGCTCGCCCTCCAGGCACTCGGACGCCAGGAAGTGGGCGGCGGTGCCCTCGTCGGCGAACTCGCTGCCGCGATCGGGGATACCGGCTTCCATGGCCAGCGATCCGGCGCAGGCCATCCAGCGCTTTGCGCCGCTTGGGGAGAGTTTGGCGTGTGCGGCGCGGCGCGGTTCGTCCAGGCTGATCTGGCCCGAGGCGAGCGCGGCCAGCTTCTCGCGCTCGTCCGGTCCTATCAGCGGATGAAGTTTGGCCGTCACGATCAGCCCCGCGCGGCCAGGATCTTGTCGCAGGCGGCGACCACCTTGGCGAACTTGTCCGCCGGCAGCTGGTCGGCCTTGGCGTATTCCAGTTCCTTGCCGACGCCGAACGAGGCCAGCAGGTCGACCATTTCCTGCTTGTTCTTGCCCACCTGCACCAGCTTAGGCTTGACGTCTTTCTCGTAGTCCAGCGGGATGGAGTCGCCCAGCGGGTCGTCTTCTTCGACCACCGGGGTGGCTTTCTTCTCGGCTTCCGCTTTGGCCAGCGCATCAGCAATCGCCTGCTTGGCGGCCGACTTGCGGTCGGCTTCCACCAGGCCCATGACCTTCTTCTGCTCGGCTTTCGGGTCGGCCTTGGCGTCAGTTTCCACCTGGGTGACGGCCTTTTCCAGTTCGGCCTCTTGCGCCGCTTCTGCCAGGGTCGAGCAGACCTCGCCGTGGATCGTCAGCGGCGCGCCGCCCGTTGCTGCGATCTCGCGGTTGCTATCGGCCAGGTGGCGAATCGCGGCGGCCAGTTCCAGAATTGCATTTTCAATCGACATGTTGGGTTCCTCTGTTTGGTTGTTGTCCGAATCGACAGACGAATCATTACACAACGAAATGCTATGCGCAAGTATTTTCTTGCAAATATATTTTGCTTGCGTAAAGCGCTGCTTGCGTATATGCTGGCGCTTGTCAGTGAAAGGAACCGAAATGCGCAAGTTGAAAGTCTTAATTGGGATGGAGTACTCGGGCCGCAGCCGCGACGCGTTTCTGGCCGCTGGCCATGACGCCATGTCGTGTGATCTGCTGGAGACCGACGTGCCCGGCCCGCATTACAAGGGCGACGTCCGGGACGTGCTGCACGCCGGCTGGGACTTGGCGATCTTCCACCCCGACTGCACCTACCTGTGCGGCTCGGGCATCCACTGGAACACTCGCGAGGGCCACGTGCGTTTCGGCGGCGCCGGTACGGCGGCGGCGCTGTCTTTTGTCCGGTCGCTGCTGTTGGAGCAAGACCAGATCCCCTTCATCGCGCTGGAAAACCCGGTGGGCATCATCAGCACCGAGATCAGAAAACCGACGCAATACGTCCAGCCCTATGAATTCGGCGACGACGCCAGCAAGAAGACGGGTCTCTGGACGCGCAACTTGCCGCGCCTCGTGGCGGACCCTGCCGAGCGCGTCGCCGGCCGGATCGTGGAGTGGCCGCGCGGCAGCGGCAAGATGGTCGAGCGTTGGTCGAATCAGACCGACAGCGGCCAGAACAAGCTCGGCCCATCCGACGACCGGTGGAAACTCAGGGCCGAGACGTACCCCGGTATCGCGCGCGCTTTTACCCAGTGGGCCGATCACATCAACGCAGTTTACGATTTAATTTAAAAGGAGGAACACCATGCCCAAGAAACAAACCGGCCTGCAAATGGCCATCGCCTACGCCGGCGGATCGCGCGCCTTCGCCAAGGCGGTCAACACCAAGTACGCAACCATCGCCGAATGGCTCGCTGCCGACGAGCCGACGCCCCGCGCCGCCAGCGCGGTGGACAAGGCCGTCGAGAAGGCCGGCAGCTGGAACAAACTGGCCGTGGCGCTGGGCGTCACCCGCCAGGCCGTGGGCCAGTGGCTGCGCCAGGGCTACGTGCCGCTGGCGCGCGCCAAAGAGATCGAAATGCAATTCGGTATCCCGCGCAACGACCTGGTGTCGCCGAAGGTGCGCAGCTCGATGGGCGTCGGGGGTGATCTGTGAGCGCGCCAGAAGACAGGGAGCTGCTGGAGAAGGTAGCGGCGGCAAAAGGTTGGGGAGGTCCACGCGATTTCGACCCGCGCACGGGGTGGAATCCGCTGGAACAGAACGACGCCGCCGCGACTCTGCTGGTCCAGTTCGATATCGATCTGGACATGGGCACGTCGGGCTGCATCATGGCCGGCCGTTGGGCCTTGGCTGACGGGCATTTCTCGGCTACGGTGCGGGTAGCGGACGACGCAGGGGATGATGCCAGGCTGGCCGCTTGGCGGCGCGCTGTAGTGATGGCCGTGGCGGCGATCGTACTATGACCACCTTGCCCCCGCTCGTCATCCCGCGCCTGGTCGCCCCGCGCATTACGGCGCGCCATGCCACGCCCGACCGCCTAGTGGCCGCTGTACGCTGGGACTATGAAGTCGGCCTGCTTTCCATCGCCCAGTGCATTGAGCGCTACAGCACTCTGCTGGCGCACGACACCGTGCGCGATATCTGCGCCGGCCGCATCCACCCTGACGTCAAGGCGTCGCGTTTGAAATTACTTTGGAGATAATTATGACCTGTACCTGCCGCAAAGAAATTACCGAAAAACTGCTCGCACGGTTCAAAGAGCAAAGCCCCGAGGCCACCGGCCACACCGTTTCGCTATCCGGCTATACGCTGGTGTTCGGCGGCAACACCTTGGCCGAGAAAGGGTATATGCCGATCGCCGCCACGGCGTCGTTCCCACTGAAGAAAGGCGGCTTCAAGGAAAAGAAGAAACCCCAAAACATGGTATTCACCTATTGCCCGTTCTGCGGCGTGAAGTACGACCAGGAGAAAAACCATGATGCGAATTAAACTATTCGGCCTGTTCATCGCCTTCGCCCTGCTGGCGTTGGTGCGCCCGCGCAAGTGTCTGGAGCTATTGGAGGCGGCGGATGCGGGCGCGGCGGCCAAAAACGAGAAGGACGTACGCGACCGTATGAATAAACTGGTGCAACGGGCGCCCTCCCTGTCCGAAACGCAACAGGCCAGACTTGATGAACGCCGCAAGTGGTCGTTTGGGAAATGGGCGGCGCACGTCGGCGCTTGGGAGAACCCGGAAGGCGAAATGGTGTTCGGTTCGCCTATGGCGGTGCGCGCTATGCTGATCCAGTACGGCGAGACGCTGTTAGATATGGTTGCCTCCGACGCCAAAGCCCAAGAGTGCACCCTCCCGCCGCCCGGTTGGCGCTGCACGCGCGCCGCTGGGCATGAGGGGCCTTGCGCGGCGGTGGTGAAATGACGCCGCAGGACCAGGAGTTTATCAACATCGCTGGTCAGCAATACGGCGATTGCATGCGGGCTTGCGTCGCTTCGCTGCTCGATCTGCCGATTGCCGAGGTTCCCCATTTTCTCCGCGACGCGGATGGCGACCCGCAAAAGTTCTGGAGTGGTGTACTGGAGTTCACCAAGGCACGCGGCTGGGATTACCTCAGCGCCTTTCCTGAGCATCGACCGGAATTTGCTGAGGCAATGGGCGGCTACCATATTATGGGAGGCCCATCCCCTCGCGGCGGCGGTCTGTTGCATGCCGTGATCGGCAAGGATGGCCAGATTGTGTTCGACCCGCATCCGTCGAAGGCCGGTCTCGATGGCGATCTGGCCGAGTGGGACTTCGACTACCTGGTGCCGCTGTAGACCCCCGTCACCCACCCCAAGGCCCGCCGCGTGCGGGCTTTTTCTTATTTCACTTGCGTAAAGTAAAGTTTGAGGTATATCATGAGTCCGCCAAGTCAATAACCAGTAAGCCTATAGGAGCGCGCTCGCCGGGATTGGTCCGGGACTTGGCAGTCAGAGCGCAATCCTATAGGCTTTTTCTTTCAGGAAATAGAAAATGTCCTATGAAATTCTTCGCGGCGACTGCCTGGCCGTGCTCAAGACCCTCCCCGATTCTTCCTTCGACTCCATCGTCACCGACCCGCCGTACGAGCTGGCCTTCATGGGCAAAGCCTGGGACGCTTCCGGCATCGCCAATAGCGTTGAGATGTGGCGCGAGGCCTTGCGTGTACTAAAGCCAGGCGGTCACCTGCTGGCATTCTCCGGTTCGCGCACCTACCACCGCATGACCTGCGCCATTGAAGACGCCGGTTTCGAAATTCGCGATCAAATTATGTGGGTGTATGGTTCGGGTTTCCCAAAGTCGCTGGACGTGAGCAAGGCGATTGATAAGGCCGCGGGTGCTGAGCGCGAGGTGATTGGCCCCGGAATCAATTCGGCCGCAAAAGCCCGGCACGCGGCCAAAGCCAAGCCAGGTAACGGGGTGACGTACTTCTCTGCCCCAGAGGGTACTATGCTCACTGCACCAGCCACCGACGCCGCCCGCCAGTGGGATGGCTGGGGCACCGCGCTGAAGCCGGCACACGAACCGATATGCGTGGCGCGCAAGCCGCTGATAGGCACAGTGGCGGCCAACGTGCTGGCGCATGGCACGGGGGCGCTGAATATCGACGGTTGCCGAGTGGAAGGGTGCGAGCGAACCGAGTACGGCTTGTCGAACAGCATGCGATCTGCGGGCAATACGTACGGCGAGCCAAGCGCATCGGCCGATTTCGACAGCAACAAGGGCCGCTGGCCCGCCAATCTGATCCACGACGGCAGCGACGAGGTGCTGGCGGCGTTCCCGGAATCGAAAGACGGCGTCGCAGTACAGCGCAACCGAGATGGCGAGGTACATAACGAGATCTACGGAAAGTACAAGAAACCCCCGGCGGAAGATCAAGGCTACGGTGGATCAGGAAGCAACGCCCGCTTCTTCTACTGCGCCAAGGCCAGCAAGTCCGATCGCGGTCCGGGCAACACCCACCCCACGGTCAAGCCGCTGGCGCTGATGCGCTACCTGCTGCGCCTGGTGACGCCGCCCGGCGGCCGCTCGCTCGATATCTTCGCCGGCAGCGGTTCTACCATCGTGGCCGGCTTGCAAGAGGGCTTTGTCATGACGGGCATTGAGCTGACTCCCGAGTATGCCGACATAGCCGAGACGCGCGCGCAATTTGAATACCTTGGAGATCTCCTGTGATGGCTACCAAACCCGAACTGCCAACCCTCCTGCCCGTTACCGTCGACGGTATCCCCGCCTCCATGCTCGACACCCCGCGCTGGGCGCCGTGGCGGGCCGTCTGGAACGAGAAGAAGCGCAAGTACGACAAGATCCCACATCGTACCGATCAGCCGGCCTATGGCCTGTCCTCGAAGTCGACGAAAGGGTGGTCCGTCTTCCACCGGGCCATGGCCGTGTACCTGCAGAACCCGGATAAGTTCGCCGGCGTGGGCTACCTGGTTACGGGCGAGAAGGCCCAAGGCGCAGGCGCCGATGTGTTCGCACCTGGCGAGCTGGCCGGTGTCGACCTCGACCATTGCCGTGATGCCTCCACCGGCGAGATCGCGCCGTGGGCCGCCGAGGTGATCGCCAAGCTGGACAGTTACACCGAGGTCAGCCCGTCGGGCACCGGCCTGCGCGTCATGGTGCGCGCCGGGGTCGACGCGGACATCATCAACCACGAGCGCGGCATCGAGATATACGGTGGCACACAGGCCCGGTTCGTAACCATCACAGGGCAGCGCGTTGACGGATCGCGCCGCGACGTGCGGCCGGCGCCGGCGGGCGTGCTGGAGGGCCTGGCCGCGAAGTACCGGCGCGCCCGCACCAAGGCTGAGGTCGAGGACTTGCACCTGCCCCCGCTCCTCTCGGCCTTGGACCTGCCCGATCTGGAGGACCTGGACCTGCCGCCGCACGCGGCCAACTTCCTCGCTGAAGGGCCAGAACCAGGTGCCGATCGTTCCAATGCGCTGTTCGCCACCTCGATCGCCCTGGCGCAAGCCGGGTGCACGCGCGAGCAGATGCTGTCCATCCTGGAGGCCAACGAGCACGCCATGGAAGTTGCGCTCGACCACCGGCGCCAGGACTACGACAAGGCCCTGCGCTACCTCTGGAAGGATCATTGCCGGGCCGGCGCCACCCGCGCCAAGGAGATCGACGACGAACTGCGCGACGACTTCGAGCAGCTGGAGCCGGCGCCAGCACCCGTCGATGCCGAGATAGAAGATTTGCTCGGCGGCACGGCCGAGGTGGCCGCCCCTGCCGAAGTGCAAGCGTCTGATCCGTATGATGATTTTGACGACTTGGGGCCAGAAGACGGCACCGACGTGGCCGCCCGTGACCTATCCCCGGTACGCCGTGAGAAGTTCGCGGTGAGCGGGGCGGGCGAGTTTGCCAGTGGCCCGCCGCAGCAGTGGATCATCAAAGGGCTGTTGCCCAAGGCCCAGGTGGGCATGATCTACGGCGAGTCGACGGCCGGCAAGTCGTTCGTCGCCATGGACATGCTCGGCTCGATCGCGCGGGGCCTGCCGTGGCGCGGCATGCGTACCAAGCAGGGCCGGGTGGTGCTGGTGGTGGCCGAGGGCCTTATGGGCGCACGCGGCCGTCTCAAGGCCTACGCACAGCACCACGACGTTGACCTGGCCGATGTGCCCTTCGGAATTATCGGCGACGTGCCCAGCATGTTGCTAAAGGACGACGTCAAGGCCTTGGCCAAGCAGGTGGTGGACTGGGGCGGCGCCGATATCATCGTGCTCGATACCCTGGCCCAGTCGTCTGCCGGCGCGAACGAGAACTCGGGCGAGGACATGGGCAAGGTGCTGGCGCATTGCCGAGGCCTGAACAAGATGACGGGCGCCATGGTGCTGCTTGTCCACCATGCCGGCAAGGACGCATCGCGGGGCGCGCGCGGCTGGTCGGGCCTCAAGGGCGCTATGGACGTCGAGATCGAGGTCACCCGGTCCAAGCTGCTGGGTCGCAGTATCCAGCTGTCCAAGGCCAAGGACGGCGACGAGGGCAAGGCCATGGGCTTCAAGCTCCACGTCGTCCAGATCGGCATCGACGAGGACGGCGACCCTATCACCTCTTGCGTGGTCGAGCACAGCACCGGTGCGGCCGTTGTGGAAGACGCCAAGGACGGTCTCAAGGACGACCACCGCGCCGTGCTGCGGGTGCTCACCGAGGCGGCGGATCTGGACGCTGACATGCACTACGAGGATCTGCGCCGCGCCACCGTCCCACACATGGAGCAACGCGGCAAAGTGGACAATCGGATGCGTGATGCGGGCAAAGCGATCGAGAAATTGGAAGCCTTGGGCTACATTCAGAAGGACGACCAAAGCCGCTACACCCTCAAGTCGCAGGATTGAACGTGCAAATAATTACCTTCTTCAATTGAAGATTCGTGAAGAAGGTTGAAGTGAAGAAGGCAAATACTCATCCTTTCATCTTCAATTAACTATACCCCTGTATAACAGGGGTTAGTTTTGAAGAAGGAAGATGAAGAAGAAAAAGAAGAGAAGGCGTAATATTTTACGAGTTGTTCTTGTAGATCAGAGAATAAATATAGGAAGCGCTCAGCTCGATTGATAGCGCGGCTCGGATTTGGGGGACGGTGAATTTCTGGTGCCGCATGTCTAAAATTTGTTTCTTGATCTCAGGTGTAACTTTCGTGTTTGATGCCACGCACGCGGTGACCCATTTTTTAGTAGCCTCCGCAGGAGTGAGCTTGTGTTCCTCGCAGTGGACCCGATAGAAAGATTTACTACTGGTGGGGGTTGACCCAGCGGGCACGGTGATCTGGAAGAATTTCCCGCATCCTTCGGCCTTACAGGTACTCTCCCAAGTCTCTATCGTTGTCGGCGTCCCGTCTTTCCGAACGTATGGTTTGGCCTCGACGAAAGTAAAAACGCGGCCGGAAGGCAAAGTCTCGATGCGCATGGTGTAATCCTCTGTTGGTTTTGTGAGTCTATAGAATAGAATAGTTAATAGGAGAAGTCAACATGGCCTGGTCAAAAGAAAGTCGACATTCCCGTGGATACGGGAATCTTTGGGAGAAGGTCCGCGCCCAGGTGATCGAGAGGGACATGGGCATGTGCCAACCTTGCAAACGAAATGGCCGCATCACCCAGGGCCGCGAGGTGGACCACATCACCCCGAAGGCCAAGGCCGAAAAGCTGGGGTGGACGCAGGAGCGGATCGACCACCCGGCCAACCTGCAGTGCATCTGCACCCCCTGCCACAACGAGAAGACCGCGACCGAGAATGGCCGTGCCTACCGGCCCAAGGTGCAGATCGGACTGGACGGGTGGCCGGGGGAGTGACAATTCGCTAGATTCCGGACCAAGCTCTGCTGTAAAATCCCTCTGCCGCCCTCCCGACAACCGGCCACCAACCGCGAGGCGCACCATGGCAGACGACCACCCCGACAAAATCCCTTTCGCTATCGGCTCTGGCCAGATCAAGAACCTGATGCGGCTAGCTGATGGCAGCTACGCCGACCCTGTGGCTTTGGCCGCCGGCGGTGGACTGGTCACCGAGGTGACGGGCCAGGTTACCTTCGATGTGAATTCCCTGCCCGCCAAGCGCGTTCTCGACGCCGATGGCAATGTGGTCCAGATCACGTGCGGCCCGGACAGCAAGGGCCGATTCGTGCGTCAGACTTACGTGTGGCAGGACGGCAATCAGGTGTCCGACTCGGCCTGGTTCATGGTCAGCGGGGTAGACGCACCATGAACCTCAACGAAGAGAAAACTTTCAACCGACTGGTGGCGTGGTCGCGCAAGCACATGCCGCGCTGGGTGGTCAACAGCTCGGGCCAGGTGGTCGGCCTGCGCAGCCCTGACGGCACGTTCCAGGTGACCGGGTCCGGTACGGCGCAGCCGGTGACGTGGGACAGCATCACCGACAAACCATCGGCATTCCCTGCAACTTGGGCAGGAGTGGCCGGGAAACCGGCATACGCGGCCGTGGCGACGTCCGGCGCGTATTCCGACCTCACAGGACGACCGAGCCTTTTCAGCGGCGCGTACGCCGATCTGACCGGGTTGCCGGCCCTTTTCCCCGGCACATGGGCAGCACTGACCGGCAAACCCACGCTGTTCGATGGCACTTGGGCCTCTCTCACGGGTAAGCCCACCACGCTGGCCGGATTCGGGATTACCGACGCGGTGACCGGTGCGGCGCTCGGCAACTACACGACTACGGCGGCGCTGACCGCACTACTGGCGGCTAAGGCGGACGCGTCCACGGTCAAGCGCATCGACACCTACACGGGCACGACCGACGCCAATGGGCTGTACACGGTGGCGTACGCAACCGCGTTTGCTGCTGTACCCAGCGTGCAGCCCAGCCCGCCCACGGCAGCGAACCAGACGTGGGTGACGGTCAGTAGCACGGCGGCCGGGTTCTCGTTGCGTCTGGTGCAGCGCTCGGCCGTGACGCTCCTGTCGGTCGAGGTGCTGCTCGCCGGTACCACGAACGTGGCCGGCGCGCCTGCACGGGTGGTTGTGGTCGCCGCGTGATGATGGTATGCTAGGGTCGTACTTGCTCTTGGCGGAGCGTTAGGTGCAAGGACTGGGAGAACCCGGTCGACCGCTCGGTCCTGGCGTACGCAGGCCACATGCCAACGTCGTGAGACGCAGCCACCACCCCGGTGCAGACCCTCCCAAAGGACAAACACCATGAACCTGATCCAACTTCAACCCGACGATGTTCTGGTGGTCTCGCACCCCAGCTACCTGAGCATGAGCCAACGCGACGCCATGGTCGATATTCTGCGTCAGACCTTGGGCCAGACCCAGCGCGTGTTGATCATCGATGCGGGCCAATCGCTCGACGTGCTGCGCGGCGTTGACCTGGCCGAGGCGCAGGACGAACTGCCGACCACCACTGGCGAAGGCTACCGCGAAGTCCAACACGTCGACACCGACGAACCAGAAGCCGAAGGCATCCCGCCGCACGTATGGCTGTACCGCAACATGCTGACCGACATGCAAGCCGTGGCGCCGCTCGGCCGCGACGAGACCAATGGGCAGTACGCGGTGGCGATCGATGACCTGAGCGATGGGCAGCGGGCGATTCCGCATGTAGCCACACAGCTGGCACTCATGGAAGCCGACCGCGCCGCAGCATCGACGGACCGACTCGCCGAAGCGCTCCGAGACGCCGAGAAGTTGATAAAAACCAACACTTCCACCTGAAAATTTTTACGCGCAGCCGGGGGCGGGTCAAAACCTCCCGGCTGCGTTTTGGTAAGGACCGCGCCGACCCTCTTTTCAAACTCTAACCCATAACTTTTTGGCCTCAAAAAATTACGCCATGGCAAAATTTAAAATTCCAGAAGATGAAGTAAATCGCATGCGAATTGCGCTGCTCGCCGCCTTCGACGCAGCCATTGCCGAGGCGGAAACAGACGAGTGGAACGGCGAACCTATGGAAGAGCATCAGCTCCGCTACCGATTGGGGTTGGAGCTGCGCGATAAAGGGCGCGATGTGTGCGGCCAGATCGAAGACGGAAAGTTCAAAAATGCCGCCACGTAAAACCCGATCCGATAGCGCGACCGCAGCGATCAACGCGGCAAAAAATGCGGCCTCCCCGGACCTGCGCCCCCCACCACACGTGCAGCTTTCTGCGGACGCCGAGCCATACTTCGCGGACATTGTGCGCGCACGCGCACGCGAGGAGTGGAACGAACACCAGCTGACGATCGCCGCGCAACTGGCCGAGTGCATGGTCGAGCAGGAGGAAGTGCGCGCCGAGCTGGCGCTGGAGGGGCGGGTGCTGACCAACGAGCGCGGCACCAAGGTGGCCAATCCGCTGGTTGGCATCAACGAAGCGCTCGCGCGCCGGCAGATGGCCCTCGGCCGTTCGCTGCAGATGATCGGCCGCGCCACCGGCGACCCGCGCACGCCGACCAAGCAGCGCAAGAACGAGGCCGCCGCCCGCAAGCTGCGCGCCGAGGTCGAGCAGGAAGACGATCTGCTGGCATGAAGACGTCGGCCGTGGTAGAGTCTGGGTGTCGGATAGGGGGCACCCGAGAAGCTGGCCGACTACCAGCTTCCGACAACTTCCACAGTCGCCACTCGTCAAGGACCGCCATGGACTACCAGAAAATCTACACGGCTTTCATCGCCGACCGCCGCACCACCGAACACCTCGCCGAGATCCTCGGATATTCCGAAAAGCACCACATCGTGCCCCGCAGCTTGGGCGGTGACGATACCCCCGGCAACCTGATTCGACTCACGCCAGAAGACCATTTCTTCGCGCACCTGCTGCTTGCCAAGATCCACGGCGGCGAGCTTTGGGCGCCGATCGCTTTCATGGTTGGCGGTTCGCGCAAGGACTATCGGCCGACCCACTCACGCAAAGCCCACGGGTGGGCGTCGCGCGCCATGGCAAAGGCCCGGGGCGGGGAGAATGCCCCTCAGTTTGACCACACCGTCTACTCGCTACTTCATCAGGACGGCCGCAAGGCCAAGGTGCTGCAAAGCGAAATGCACACTAAGCTCGGCCTGGGCCGACCTCTGGCCAATTTGCTGGTGAAGCGCAAAGTCAGCATCGCCAAGGGCTGGTATCTCGAAGGCACCGAACCGAAGACGTCACTCGGTGATAAGCACCACATGCACAAATCGGAGGTGCATGAATTTCTGCATTTGTCGGGCGACAGCTTCACGGGCACGCAATTTGAATTCAGTAACGCGAAGGGCGTCCGCCGGCCGGATGCCTCGCGTCTCGTAACCGGCGTCTACGGGACTACCCAGGGGTGGTATATGGCCGCGCGGGGCCTTCCTAAATCCGCACAGAGCAAAGCAAAATGGCGAAAACACCTGACCACATGACCCGAGGTGACAAGGTGGTGGCCTTCGTCCACCGCTACTGCCTCGTACCTGAGGGGAAATTGGTTGGAAAACCCATCGAATTGATGCCTTTTCAGCAACGTTTTTTACGGGAAATTTATGACAACCCGCACGGCACGCACACCGCCGTGCTGTCCATCGCCCGTAAAAACGGCAAAACGGCACTGATAGCATGCATTTTGCTCGCCCATTTGGCAGGCCCCGAGGCGGTGCAGAATAGCCAAATCGTCAGCGGGGCTATGTCCCGCGAGCAGGCGGGGTTAGTTTTTTCGCTCGCCGTGAAGATGGTGAACATGTCGCCGGCGTTGTCGGCGCGCATCAAGATATTCCCCTCAGGTAAGCGGCTTCTCGGCTTATCCAAGAACGTGGAGTATCGCGCGCTGGCCGCCGAGGGCAAGACCGCGCACGGCCTCTCGCCGATCCTGGCAATCCTCGATGAGCTGGGCCAGGTGAAAGGCCCAACCAATCCGTTTATCGAGGCCATCGAGACGGCGCAGGGCGCGTACGACAACCCTCTCAAGATCATCATCAGCACCCAGGCACCGACCGATCTTGACATGCTGTCGCAGATCATCGATGCCCCGGACGATCCGCGCATCGTTAAACACGTCTACGCTTCACCCTCGGATACTGCGCTTGACGATCCAGCAGGCTGGACGGCGGCAAACCCTGCCCTGGGGGTCTTCCGTTCGCTCGCCGACGTCGAGAAGCAGTGCGCTAAGGCCCTGTCGATACCGTCGTTTGAGCCGGCGTATCGGAACCTTGTTAGGAACGAGCGCGTAGAACTGGTCGCCCCGTTCGTCACCCGCTCGATATGGGAAGCGAACGGCGCGCCGCCGGAAATGAAGCCGAAACAGAAAGTGTGGGGTGGCCTCGACTTGGCCGAGGTGAATGACCTATGCGCGGAGGTGCTGGTGAGCGACAAGGGCGACGTCGTGCCCACTTTCTGGCTACCGGCGGACGGTCTGCGGGACAAATCCAAGGCCGATAAGGTGCCCTATGACCTGTGGGCCGAGGCCGGATACCTCCAAACCACCCCCGGAAAGTCGGTTCGCTACCGAAATATCGCCGTCCATTTGCGCCAGGTGTTCGATACTTACGATGTCCAGCTGTACGGATTCGACCGATACCACATGAAATACCTGAAGGAATGGATGGAAAAACCCGACGAAAAGACCGGTTTGGCCCTGTTTTCGCAGGAAGAACTGGACAAATTCGTGGATTTCGGGCAAGGTACGGCCAGTATGACCCCGGCTCTGCGCGCTTTTGAGGAGGCGCTGCTAGACGGCCTGCACCGCCACGGCAACCACCCGGTGCTCACCATGTGCGCGCAGAACGCAAAGGTGGTCGGCGACAGCGGCTCGCGGAAATTCGACAAGCGCACCGCGCGCGGCCGCATCGATGGTATGGTAGCCTACGCGATGGCAGTCGGCGTGATGCCGCAGAAAGTGGAAGATGGAAAACGAACCTGGGATGATTATGTTGCGGATATGGCGGTGACATGAGCGACAAAGGCAAGCCAAAGGGCCTATCGCTCAAGGCGATCTACTACTCGATCCGTGACGCGCTCGCGTATCGGGAACTCGACCGCGACCCCGGCAACCGCGATGTCGTCAACGCCAGCTGGTCGACCACCGACCAGACACCCCGAATCGACCGCGCGCTCCAGCTTTCCACCGTCTGGTCGTGCGTGCGCCTGGTATCCAACGCCGTATCCACGCTACCGCTGATGCTCTACGAGCGCACCGAGGTGAACGGCCGCGAGTCGCGCCGCGTCGCGCGCGAGCACCCCCTGTATCGCCTCCTGCACGATTCGCCAAACGCGGACATGACCGCGCGCGAGTTCTGGAGTTCGATCGAGGTGCGCCTGCTCACCTGGGGCAACGCTTTCGTTCTCAAGACCTTCAGCGGCACGCGCATCGTGTCGCTCGACCCGCTGGACCCCGGACTGGTGACGGTGCGCCGTACGCCGGCCGGCGATTTGCAGTACCTGTACGCCGATCCGAAGGGTCAAAAGGTGTACACCGAGCGCGATGTGTGGCACATCAAGGGCTTCACCGAGGACGGTTTGACCGGCCTCTCGCCGATCGGCATCGGCGCCCGCTCCATGGCCCGCGCCCGCAGCACTGAGATAGCATCCTCGACCATCTTTTCCGGCAACATGCGCCCCTCGGGAGTGGTCACCGTCAACGAAATTCTGACCAAAGACCAGCGAAAACAGATCCAAGAAGCCATGATCGACGGCGTTTTCGGTGACGCCACGCTCGGCCGCCAGTACCTCATGGAAGGTGGCGCACAGTACAAGCAACTGACCATCAACCCGGTGGACGCCCAGCTGATGGAGCAGGTCAACGCCAGCGTCGAGGATCTGTGCCGCTGGTTCCAGGTGCCGCCGGCCATGGTCGGACACGGCACGGCCGTATCTAACTGGGGCACCGGCCGCGAGCAGCAGAATCTCGGCTTCCTCCAATACGTCGTCGACCCGGACCTGGTGAGCATCGAGCAGAGCATCGCCAAGAATCTGCTCACGCCAGCCGAGCGCTTGAAGTACTTCGCCGAGTTCAGCCGCGAGGGCTTCTTCCGAATGGACAGCAGCGGGCGCGCCGCGTTCTACGACAAGATGATCAAGGCCGGCGTGTACACACCGAACTTCTGCCGCGCGCTGGAGAACCTGGAACCGAAAGACGGCGGTGACAATCTGTTCATGCAAAGCAACATGGTCCCGTTGGATATGGCCGGAAAAATCACGAGCACGACGCAAAATCCTGATACAATCGCGCAAGAACCCAAGGACACGACCCCATGAAACGTAAAGACGACGGCATCCTGCTGCACAAGAATTTCGCCTTCAAGGCGGATTCTGTCGCCGACGACGGCACCTTTACCGGCTATGGTTCAGTATTCGGCAACGTCGACAGCTACAACGAGATTGTCATGCCAGGTGCCTTCAGCAAAAGCCTGAAGGATATCCGCGCCAGCGGCGACCCGCTGCCGATGCTGTGGAATCACAAGTCGGACGAGCCGATCGGCGGCTATACCTCCTTGGAAGAAGACGCGCGCGGCCTGAAGGTCTCCGGCTTCATCATGATCGACGAAGTGGCCCGCGCCCGAGAGATCCACGCGCTGATGAAGCGCCGGGTGATCAAGGGCTTGTCGATAGGCTATTATGTCGACGAGGACAGCAAGGACGCCAAGACCGGCGCCCGCCTGCTGCACAAACTGGATCTGCGCGAGATCAGCCCGGTGACGTTCCCGGCGAACGCCGAGGCCGAGATAGAGAGCGTCAAGTCGGCTATCGCCGAGATTCTGACCAAGGGCAATTTGCCAACGGTGCGAGAATTCGAGGATTTCCTGCGGGAGGCAGGGTTCTCTAAATCACAGGCCGCAATCGTCGCAAACGGCGGCCTGTCGAAGCTTTCCCGGAGTGAGTCCGGTGGCGAAAAATGCGACGAAATTCTTGCTGCGTTGCGCAGCTTTAACCTCACTCCGGACTAAAAGGAAACATCATGCTGAAAAATAAATACCATCTGCGCGCCCTGGTGCTGCTGACTCTGACGGCCGTTGCTGGCCTCGCCCAAGCCTTCGGCGTTGTCGACCTGCACACAGGTGCTGCGGGCGTCGGCCTGGCCGCCATGGCAATGGGCGGCGAAATGGACGTCAAGGGTATCGTCGAAGAGCTGGGCAAGATCAAGAAAGACGTCAATGACACCACCGACAAAGTGCGCGAGAAGGCCGAGGAAGCCGTCGCCCTGGCCAAGGCGGGTAAAGATCTGAGCGAAAAGCAAAAAGGCATCACCGACGAGTTGATGACTAAACAAAGCGAAGCCCTGGCGCGCCTGGACGACTTCGAACAAAAACTGGCCCGCCGCGTTACCGCCGAGAAGCAATCGCCGCAAACTCCCGGCTACAAGTTCATCGAGAGCGAAACCTTCAAGTCGTTTGCTGAAAAAGGCGACCGTCTGCGCGCAGGCGAATCCCTGCGCGTCGATGTCAAAGAAATCTCCAGCCTGACCGCAAGCGGCGGCGTACTGGTGGCGCCGGATCGTCTGCCGGGCGTGCTGCCGCTGCCGCAGCGCCCTGCCACGGTGCGCGATCTGCTGGCCCCCGGCCGCACCTCGTCGAATCTGATTCAGTACTACCGCGAGCTGGTGTTCACCAACAGCGCCGCACCGGTGGCTGAAGGTACGCAAAAGCCTGAATCGGATCTGACCTTCGAACAGAAGGACGCCAAGGTCATCAAGCTGGCGCACTGGATCAAGGCCACCACCGAGATCCTGGACGACGCGCCGGCCATGCAGTCGATGATCGACGAGCGTCTGCGCTACGGTCTGTCGTACGTGGAAGACGTGCAGCTGCTGATGGGCTCGGGCACTGGCCAGAATCTGGCCGGTATCTACACCACCGCCACCGCGTACGTCGCGCCTATCACCATCACCGGTGCCACCGACATCGATATCCTGCGCCTGGCTTTCCTGCAGGGTGAGCTGGCGCTGCTGCCGGCCGATGCCGCCGTGCTGCACCCATCGAACTGGGCGAAGATCGAGCTGCTGAAGGACACCCAGGGTCGCTACATCATCGGCAACCCACAGGGCAATCTGGCGCCAACGCTGTGGGGCCGCCGCATCGTAACCACCCTGGCCATGACCGCCGGCAAATTCTTGGCCGGTAACTTCCGCCAGTCGGCGCAGATCTTCGACCGCGAAGATGCGAACGTGGTGGTGTCGACCGAAAACCAGGACGACTTCATCAAGAACAAGATCACCATCATGGCGGAAGAGCGCCTGGCACTGGTCGACTGGCGCCCCCAGGCGCGCATTAAGGGCGACCTGACCGCGTAATGCCGAGGCCGGGGAGAAATCCCCGGCTTTTCTAAACAGCCAGGAGATCAGTATGAAAACCAAAGCAATCGCGCTCGATAGTTTCGCGCACGGCTCGCAAAAGTACGCGACCGGCGACACGGTGGAAGCCACGCCCGGCGACATGGCCGACTTGATCAAGGCGGGCCTGGTGAAAGCTGAAGACACCGCCCCACAAACCGGCATCACCGACAGCCAGGATACGGACGATCTGCTGGGTGACGGCACGAAGGCCGAAGCCGCACCGCAGAACAAGATGGAAGCCGCGCCAGAAAACAAAGCTGCTCCGAAACCAAAGAAATAACAGGAACCCGACATGACCATCCGCCTGCTCTCGACTTATGACGGCTTCGCGCCTAACTCGATTATCACGATCGACCCCGCGCTGGAGGCCTCGTTCATCGCGGCGGGCAACGCCACCGCGAACTTGACCGGCGGCGTCGTCGCCTATCGTGAGCGGCAGCCGGTCATGATCCAGCCGGCGGTGAAGAAGCGCGGCAGCGTTAGCCTTATCGCCAACCGCAAGGCCACCGTGCCGCTGACGGAGGGGTCCGCCCTGACGATCACGCCGACGGCCGGCACCACGGGCACCTATCAGCGCTATGACGCCAGCGGCGCGGCTGTGGGGGCCGCTGTCGCGATTGGATCGGCGGTGTTGACTGTGGGCCCGTTTGAGGGCGATTACACCGTCGAGATCAAGTGCACGACCGGCTCGCTGGTGGCGAAGACAGCGGACGCGGCCGGTAACACCCCCGTGATGTCGGCTTCCGGGTTATTGGCCCGCAACCCGCAGAGCGGTATGGTTGTATCACTCCCCTATGCCCGGAGCCGTAAAGGCGCCGTCCTTCTAGATTTTTCTGATACTGCGAACTGGGCCTCCATTTCTGGAGGCGTTACTCGCACTGCAGACGCTGCTATGGCCAAGCGCAGTTCAGCCGCCATAAAGTTGGTATTCGGCGCCGGTGCTAGTACCGACGGGATAAAGAAAACCTTCGGTAGCCCGTTTTACGTACAAAGCGGGTCTAATTTGAAACTGGTAGTTTACATAGACGAGCCGACTTTCGGGAACTATAGCGCCATCGTGAAATTCTCATCTGACGCTGCCGCCACTAAATCGCTGGCATACACGTTGACAAATTTCTACTTCCGCCCCGGGTGGAATGTTATCCCGCTGCGGGCGGGGGAGGATGGAACTTTCGAGCCGCAAAACGGCGCTACGTGGGCCTCTGTGGGAGGCCAGGCTTGGGGCGACGCCTTCAACTATTTTGAAATAAGCTTCACAGGTTTCGCAAGTAAAACTTGCTGGGTGGATTCCCTCGTTGTCGGCTCTAAATCTGTGCCATTCTGGTCTTTCTCAACCGACGGCATTGACCCATCTATCCTTAACGTAATCGCCCCTGCTTTTGCGGCAAACGGGTGGGTAGCAACAGCCTTTATTGATGGCGATACCGGAACGATTAACTCGTTCAAAGCCACCCTTCTGACGTTGATTAACACGTATGGGTGGGAAGTGGGAACGCAAGGCCTGACCCACACGGACTACAGCACCAATGGCCGGGATATCGGGGCAGATTGGGACACGTGTGTCGCTAATTTTTTGGCGGCGGGTTTGCCGGCTCCTCGGACTTTTGCCTACCCGCTTAACTCCAGTAATCGTGCAAATGACGCAGTATTGGCGGCTAAAGGCGTCGTTTGGCGCCGTGCTGGGGCCACCCCACTACTGCATAATGTTGGTTTTGGCTGCCCGAACGTCCCGGACGGTATGGTCCGGCAGGGGCAGGACGCCCATCTCGGCCTAAACTATAATCAAGGCCCTGCGCATAAGCAATTAGTAAATCGTATTGCGGCTATGAAGTTTTCTGGCGGCATAGAGCACATATTCACCCATACCGAGAAATTCGGTACGCCGGATAACATAGGCGGGGATGGTACGCACTTTTATCAGTGGTGTGAATCGATGAAAGCTTCCGAATATTCCGATGGCTTCCAAAATATCCTCGCATCACAGACGAAAGCGGCGCTTGATGCCGAGATTTTTAAATGAGGCACAATGTGAAAATTACATTTTTTATATTAGCCTTGGCGGTCTTTACCGCATCTGCGGCACCGTTCCTCGAAAAACGTAATCTCGAATCGTGTGCGGCCTGGGTGCCTATCCCTGAGGCAGCGAAAACGTCGGAGCAGATCCGTTCCTGGTACTACACTGCGGTCTACCAGAACTATAAAGATTGTGCCGATAAACAGTCGGTCATATCGGCCTACGTGAAGTCGCTTAAATGATAAAAGTCATCACCCCGCCGACCGATGAACCCTTGACCTTGCCCGAGGTCAAGGCGAATCTGCGCATCGTCAACCCGGACGAGGACGACGACGTCGAGCGTATGATCCGCGCCGCGCGCCAGATGGCAGAGGAGCGCCTCAACCGCGCGCTGATGCCGCAGACCCTGGCCTTCGGGGCGGATGCGTTCTGCACGGTGCTGAAGGTGCCGCGCCCGCCGCTGGTCGAAATCGACAGCCTTAAGTACACCGACAGCGAGGGCGCCGAGCAGACCATGTCGGACACCGGTTATTTGGAGGACGGTTTCTCCGACCCGCCGACGATCAGCGCCGCGCCAGGCACCACCTGGCCATCTACCCGCGCGCAGTCCGGCGCCGTTGTCGTCCAGTACCAAGCAGGCTACGCCGACGCGGCCAGCGTGCCCGAGCCGATCCGCCAGTGGATGCTGCTGGCCATCGGTGCGTTCTACGAGCACCGCAGCATGGTGAACGAGGGGCAGACCTATGCACTGCCCGACGACTTCTACAAATGGCTGCTGCAGCCGTACGTGGTGTACCAATGATAACCGGCGGCCAGCTTGATCGGCGCATCACCATCCAGCGCCCCGGCGTCGAGGTGGACGGCGAGTATGGCCCGCAGCCGGGTGAGTGGGAGACCGTCTTCGAGCGCGTGCCCGCGCAGGTGTGGGACACGTTGCCGGGCAACGCCGAGCGCACCGGCCAGGCCATCAACCTCGCCGAGCGTCCGGCGCGAGTGCGCATGCGCTACGTTCGGGGCGTCACCTCCGACATGCGGATCATCATCCACAACGAGGTAGACACCATCCACCAGATCAGCGCGGGGCCGGCGGAAATTGGCCGGCGCGAGTACATCGAATTTACGGTACGGGAATTCAGCTCATGAACGACGCAAACATCACCGGCGGCCGCGAACTGGATCAGTTGCTGCAAACACTTCCCGCCAAGTTGGAAACCAACATCATGCGGGGGGCGTTGCGTGCGGGGGCCAATGTGTACTTGGTCGAGGTCCGGCGCAACCTGGCCGCCATATCAAAGACTGATGGGCTGCTGGGGGCATCCCGCGTCACTACCCGCAAAGGCAAGGACGGTAACGTAACGGCCAGCGTGAAAGTAGGGCGGGGGCAGGTCTACTACGCCCACATGGTAGAGTTCGGCACCCGCCCCCACGCCATAACCGCGAAAGCGATGACCATCAACGGCAACGTGGTGCGCAGCGTAGCGCACCCAGGGGCGAAGCCAAAGCCGTTTATGCGGCCGGCGGCCGAGGCAAAATTCGCAGAGGCGGTGGCGGCCGTGCAAGCTCGAATACGCAAGCGCCTGACCAAAGAGGGATTGTCGGCGCCAGAGCCGACTCCAGCCGGCGAGGCGGAAGAATGAGCGCTGTCGCTATCGTCCGCGCCCTGCTCGCGGCACACGCCCCGCTCACCGCCCTGGTGCCGCCGGCGAAGATCTTCGCCGGCGCCGCGCCGCAGGGGACCGAGCCGCCGCTGGTCAGTGTCACCCGCATCTACGGCGACGAGATCAGCACCATCGCACGGCGCCAGCCAGGAAAGACCATGCGTACCCGCGTACAGGTCACGGTACTGGCGAAAGACCCCGGCGGCTATGCGGCCAGCGACAAAATCCTCAAGGCCGCAGCGCTCGGCGCCGGCGTCCATACCGGCACGGTGTTGTCGTACAGCGTCAAGGCGATCCTGCCGATGGGCGAAGGCCCGGACTTGCCAGTGGGTGACGATAAAATCCACGAAAAATCGCGGGATTTCATGGTAACTTATTCCGAACCGATTTAGAATAGCGGTATCGGTTTGCCCGCCCGTCTCGCAATGGTGCGCGCGGGCATTCAACAGGAGAATACATTATGCCGTTCCCAGCAGATTTTGAGACTTACGCAGGCACGCGCCTGTTCATCAAGGCCGGTCGTCCGACCGACAACACCGAGGCCGCTTTCGAAACGTTCTTCGGTGCCTCCGACGTCTTCGAGTTCACCATCACTCAGGTTGGCGCCATGGAAGGCCGCCAGTCGAATACCTCCGAGCTGGACGTCGTGAGCCAAGGTCTGGTGCGCCGCCGCGTCGGCAACTACCAACTGATCGATTCCGAATGGCAAGTGCTCGAAGAAGGCGAAGACGGCACCACGGCGGCATTCGACGCAGCCGACACCGCGATGCGCGCCCGCGCCGTCGCCTCGTTCGCCGTGGTCCGTCAATCCGGTTCGGTGCTGTACTGCACCGCGCAGGTGTCGAACCTGTCCGAATCGGGCGGCGGCTCCAATGACAACCTGGTCTACGCCCTGACGCTGCTGCTGCAATCGGAAGCGCTGAAGGCGACGACCCCGGTCATCCCGACCCCTGATATCACCCCGTAAGAACCCGGCCACTAGGCCACAACCAGCACTGACGGTCGCCTGTCGCCCTTGGGAGGGCGCAGGTGGCCGAAGGTGCATTAATCCTCCCAAGAAAGAAACCCATGAAAAATCTGAAATCGCTCGCCATTCTGCCGGTCGGTAAATTCCCAGTCACCGACGCCGCCGGCAAGGTGCAGTACCAGGAAGACGGTATCACCCCGCTGACCATCACCCACCACAGCCCCGGCACCAAGGTGTTCCAGTCCGCGCTGCACGACTTCAACAAAAAGAAATCCGGTAGTCTGTCGTCGCTGCTGAACGGTAAAGAGCAGAAGGACGACCCGGAAGCGGACGCCCGCGACCTGGCCGTGTTCCTGGCCGCGATCACCATTTCGTTCGACGGCTTCGACTACGAAGGCCGCATCGGCAATGCTGCGTATCGCGCCGCCTATGAAGATCAAACGATCGGCCATGTGGCGGCGGGCTTCAACAAGTACGCGGGTGATCGGGGAAACTATCTGCCAGAGCAAGCGGCCTCGAACGATTCGTCCGCTTCGCAGCCTGGCTAAACGCAACGCCCGAGGCGCTGCCCGAGGCGCTGCCCGAAACAGGCAAACAGCAGCGCCCACCGGAGAAGCAACGGAGGCAGGTGGTGGAAGAGTCCGGCCTGCCGTTCCAGATGCCACCAGTCGAATGGGGGCAGTACCTGCTTGATTACCTGTGGGAGATTGGCCCGACAAAGAAAGACGGGCCAATCGAAGCACCGGATCTTGTGGCGTGGGAGCACTTGCTCGGGGTAGAATGGGAGCCATTCGAGTCGCGCTTGCTTATCCAGCTTTCCAAGGCGTATTTGGGTGAGTCGCATAGCGCCAGCAAGCGCGAGGCGAAATGCCCATGGCCTGAGTTTGAGGCGCGGTGGAGGTGGGCACGGAACCAGAAGGCAGAAAAAGCACTGGACCGGGAAGAACGAAGACTGGCACGCAAGGCCAAACAGGAGAAATGAATGACCGTTGTCAGCGACGTAGAAATCCGCCTCCGAGCTGACATCGCGCGTCTTCAGCAGGATCTGAACGGCGCGCGCCGCGAAGTGACCGGTGCGGTCAACGGTATGTCTGCCTCCGTCGAGAAATTCAAAGACCTGCTGGGCGGCCTCGCTGTCGGCGCGGCCGTCGCCGGGTTTGCCGGCATCATCAAAAACAGTATCGACGCCGCCGACGCGCTCAACGATATGAGCGCCCGCACCAAGGTGGCCATCGAGGACCTGGCCGGCCTGTCCTACGCCGCCAAGCTGGGTGACACCAGCCTGGAAGGCGTGGCCGGTGCTATCAGCAAACTCGGCATGAACATCGGTAAGGACGGCGCAAAGTTCCGCGAGCTGGGCATCACCGCCACCGAGCCGCTAGAAGCGTTCAAGCAGCTGGCCGACATTTTCAAAAACATCGAAGACCCGCAGCAGCGCGCAGCGTTCGGCGCCGAGGCACTGGGCAAGAGCTGGCAAGAGGCGGCGGTGCTGCTCGACGGCGGCTCCGAGGGCATCAGCACTCTGGTGGAGCGGGGCAAGGAACTGTCCGGCATCACCGAGCAGGTGGCCGCTGATGCCGGCGCATTCAACGACAAGATTGACGAGCTGGGCTTTGCCGCTCAAGGCGTCGGCACGCGCATCGCCGCCGGCCTGCTGCCCACGCTATCCAAAATCGCGGACGAGTTCTCGGCCAATGCCGCCAATAGTAAAGAGTTGGCGGGCACCATTGATGTACTGGCGGCGTCTCTCAAAGGTCTGTATTCGGTGGGCATCGGCGTATCCGCGCTGTTCGTCGGCCTGGGCAAGGCTATTGGCGGCACGATGGCTATCGTTGCTAAGGTAATGTCCAGCGACTTCAAGGACACGGTAGCGACGGCTAAAGATGTCGGAAATATCTATACGGAAATGTTTGCTGACGTCTACGGCGGACTGGGTGACGCAGCCAAGCGCATCGGCGATCTGTGGACGGACACCGGCAAGACCGTCACCAAGACGGCCGAGGAAACAGCTACGGCCACCGGTAAGAGCGCGGCCAAGGTGGCGGCTTTCCTCAACTCGGGCGAGATCGAAGCGGCGCGCAAGAAATCCGCCGCCGACGCTGCGGCCGCCGCGAAGAAAGAAGAGTCTGCCTACGCCGGCCTGATCGCATCCATCAAGGAGAAGATGGCCGCCGACCAGATGGAAGTGGACGGCGCCGCCGCGATCACCCCGGTGCAGCAGGCCCGCATCAAGCTGGACCAGGAGCTAGCCGCCGGCAAGATCACCCTGACCGCAGAACATATCAAGGAAGCGCATGCGCTGCTCGACACCGCCGAGGCGCTGGAGCGCAACGCCAACGCGGCCAAGCAGACGCGCGCCGCCGTCGCGGCTCTGGCAGACGAGCGCGACAAGAACTACGCTGCCCTGGTGTCCGAGGCCGACGCCAACGAGGAATTGGTCGCCACCTATGGCAAGACCAAGATGGAGATCGCGGAGCTGACTATCGCGCGCGACGAAGACCGACTGTCCCGGCGCGGCGAACTGGAACTGAGCGAGGACACGGTGGCGCAGCTGGAGCGCGAGATCGAAGCGCGCCGCCGCAACGTCGCCGCTATGCGCACCGTCGATGACCTGGACAAGCGCAAAGCTGCACAGACCGAGTTCTGGACCAGCATCGACAAGACCGCGCACGACACATTTATCTCGATCGCCAATGGGGGCAAGGATAGCGCGACCCGCCTGAAAGAAACGTTTAAAAACGTGTTCTTCGATTGGCTGTACCAGCAGACGATCAAGAAGTGGATCATCAACGTGCAGGGCCAGCTGACCACCAGCGCCACCTCGGGCGTGGTCGGCGCGGCCGCGTCGTCGCTCGCGGGCGGCGGGGTAGCTGGTAGCATCGGCAGCGCGGCGGGCATTGCCGGGGTGCTGGGTTCGGTTGGCAGCATCGCCACCGGGGCACTGCAAACCGCCGGTGCGCTGCTGACCGGCCAGATCGCCATCGGGCAGACCCTGTCGGCTGGCCTGGCCGCGCTCACCAGCGGCAGCGCCGCCGGCGCGGTGGCAGGTCTGTCGTCACTGGCCGGCGCCCTTGGGCCGATTGCGCTCGGCATTGCCGGCGGCGTGGTGCTGTTGAAGAAAGCATTCGGCAGCGGCCCGAAAGAAGTCACAGGCACCAGCTTGGAAGGCATGCTCACGCCGACCGGCGCCACCGGCAACATGCTCAGCACATGGACGAAAAAGGGCGGCTGGTTCTCCAGCAGCAAGAGCGGCACTGACAGCACCGCATTCACCCAGGCCCAGGTGACGGCGTTCACCGACACGTACAAAGCGATCCTCGATGTGTCGAAGATGATGGGTGACGCCGTGGGCGCGAACACCGACGCGCTCGCCACCCGCGTGCAGGCGCTGCGGGTAGATCTGACGGGGCTGAAGACTGAAGCCGAGCAGCTGAGCGCCGTCACCAAGTTCTTCGAGGGCGTCGCCGACACGGTGGCCGCTGAACTGGTGCCGAACCTGTCGAAGTTCCAGAAGGAAGGCGAAAGCCTATCCACTACGCTGCAACGTGTAAGCACGAACTATGCCAGCGTAGATGCGCTGTTCGGCGCGATTGGCAAGACGTTCGGCGCAGTCGGTGTGTCGAGCATTGCCGCACGCGAACGGCTGATCGAAGCGGCCGGCGGTCTCGACGCACTGGCCAGCGGCGTCGGTTACTTCCAGCAGAATTTCCTCACTGAGGCCCAGCGCCTGGCGCCGGTGCAGAAGGCTGTCACCGAGCAGCTGGCGGCCATGGGCCAGAGCAGCCTTAAGACCAACGAGCAGTTCGCCGCCGCCACGCTGGCGATCGACACCAGCACCGAGGCCGGTGCCACGCTGTTCGCGCAAATGCTCGCGCTGGCGCCATCGTTCAAGCTCGTTGCCGACGCACGCGAGGCGGAAGCGAAGACCGCAGCAGAAGCCGCTGCCGTGATCGCCAAGGCGCAGGAGGAAGCCGCTGCCGCCGCGAAAGCCGCTGCGGAGGCCTTGGCCGAAACCAACCGGGGATACCAGCAGCAGATCGACCAGATCATCGCCGCACGCGAGGGCGAGGCCGCAGTCCGCGCACTGGAAATCGCAGGCATGGATGCCAGCACGGTGGCGCTGTACGACCGGCTGAAAGCGCTTCAAGCGGAAGACATCGCCACAAAGGCGGCGGCTGATGCGGCCGAAAAAGCAGCGGCGGCACTCCAAGCTGCGGCCGATAAGCTGGCGGCCATCAATGCTGGGTATCAGCAGCAGATCGATCAACTCCTGGCAGCTCGCCAAGGTGAGGCCGCAGTGCGCGCGCTGGAGATCGCGGGCATGGACGCCAGCACGGTGGCGCTGTACGACCGACTGGCTGCGCTGAAGGCGGAAGACGCCGCCATCGCCGCGTCGGCGAAACTGAACCAAGATATCGCCGCAGCGTGGGCGGCCAACTACGAGAAGCAACAGCAAGTGCAACAGGCCGCCATGCAGGAAGCGGCGCGCGCCGCCGAGGAACTGGCCACACAGCGCGCCGCCAAAGAGCTGGAGCTGTACAACCTGACGCACACGGCGGCCGAGCAACTGGCCCACTCGCGCGAACTGGAGCTGGCCGCGATGGCGGCGTCGATACGCCCGATACAAGATCAGATCAACGCGCAGAAGGATCTGGCGACTGCCGCCGAGACTGCCGCCCAGGCCATCAAAGCCGCAGCGGACAAGGCCGCCGCTGTCGCCAGCGAGGGGGCAGGCATCAATCGCGAAATGTTGCAGCTGCAAGGCAACACCGCCGCGTTGCGCGCCTTGGAACTGGCCGCGCTGGATCCGGCCAACCGCGCGGCGAAAGAGGCGGTGTACGCCCTGCAAGACAAGATGGCCGCTGACCAGAAAGCGGCGCAGATGGCCGAGGCCTTCGCGCAGGCCCAGGAACAAGCTGCGCAGGAAGCCAAGGCCGCCGCCGAAGCGATCGCCAACGCATGGCGCGACGCCAACAAGTCGATCATGGACGAGGTGGCGCGCATTCGTGGCCTGATCGGCGGCGGCGCGGCTAGCTTCGCACAGGCACAAGCCGTTTTCGCCACCGCCACCGCGCAAGCGCGCGCGGGCGATGTCGACGCAGCGAAATCGCTGGCGGGCCTGTCGCAGGCGCTGCTGTCGCTCGCCGATGAGCAGGCACCGACGTTGCTGGACCTGCAGCGCATCCAAGCGCGCACCGCCGCCAGCCTGCTGGAGACGGCCCGCTACACCGAGGGCGGCGCCGCAATGCCGGCGAGCACGGCCCCCGCACCTGCGCAGACATATCAGGGTTACAGCGCGCCGGTAGTGTCGGCCCCTGTGGCGAACCCGGCGGCCGATGCCGCGCTCGCCCAGATGGCAACACGAATTGCCGAGCAGGATTCCGCGCTCGACCAGATCCAGCGCAACACCGCGCGTTTCGCGGACTTGCTGGAAGTGGTGACGGAAGGCGGCACCGCAATGCGAACGAACGAGGTTTAACATGCCATTTGATGACGACAAGGGTAATTCGGATTTCCGCATCGTCGGGCCGATACACATCACTGATGCGATTCTGACATCAAGCACCGTGCCCGAGGTGTCTGTCACAGCGTGGGCCAGTGGCACCACCTACGCCACCGGCAACCGCACCGGGGTGGCGGGCACGAAGAACAGCCAAGTGGTCTACGAGTCCTTGCAGAACGGGAACACCAACCACAATCCGGCATCCTCGCCCACCTGGTGGAAAGCAGTCGGCACGGTGTACTTCACATACGCCGGCGGCAGCACCTATGCGCTGGGCGATATCGTCACCGACCCGGCCAGTCATACACTGTACGAGTCCCAGGCTGCTGGCAACACCGGCCACGCACTGACCGACACCGCATACTGGCTCCCTATCGGAAACACCAACCGATGGGCGATGTTCGACAAGGCCGTGCAAACGCAGACGATATCGCCCTCGGCGTTCACCATGACGCTGACCCCTGACACGGTGGTCAACACGATGGTAGCGCTGAACGTACAGGCGCAGAGTATCCGCGTGGTGCAGGCTGCCAGCGGGTATGACAAGACCCAGCCGCTGACGAGCCACAACGTCCTGAACTGGTACGACTACTGGTATCAGCCGTTGCTGATGAAAACCGATATCGCCTTTGACGATATCCCGCCATACATCGCGCCTATCGAAATCACGCTGACGCCATCGGCCGGCGCGGCAGCGGTGGGCGTCATGGTGCTGAGCAAGTACAACAAGATCGGCCTGACCCGGTGGGACTTCACCGGTGGCGTGCTGAGCTATTCGACCACCACCGAGACCAAGGGCGTCATCCGAATGGTGAAGCGGCCATCAGCCAAGAAACTGAACTTCGAGGTGTTCATCGACGTAGGCTACGCCGACGAGGCATACCGCCTGCTGACGAAGTGGACCGACACCGAGATTGCCATCATCGGCACAACCGATTACTCTATGGCTATTGCGTATGGCTACCTCGGGCAGTGGCAAGTCCCGGTCAGCATCAACAACAAGCCAGCATCCATTGAATTCAGAGGACTCACATGAGCATCACGCAAACGATTACGCTGTTGCCGCCGGCACCAGATCCAGCTACCGACGACGCACCAACCTTCAGCAGCAAGGCATCGGCCATGGTGCTGGCGCAGAAGGCGATGGTGCCGGAAATGAATACCTACGCTACTCAGGCCAACGCGCTCGCGGCGGGGGTGGACGCGGCGGCGGCGGCGGCGGATGCCGATGCGGCTACGGCCAGCGCGGCAGCCAGCACTGCGGTCAACGCGCCAGGGTCCGGGGCCACGTCGACCGCCAGCCTGACAGTGGGCACAGGTTCAAAGACCCTGACGATCCAGACCGGCAAGCTTTTCGGCGTCGGCCAGTTCGTGACCATCGCCAACGGTGTCAATGTGATGGCCGGCAGTATCACCGCGTACAATAGCGGCACCGGTACGCTCACGGTAGACGTCACGCACACCAAGGGTTCGGGGACTTTCGCGTCGTGGACGGTCGGTCTGTCCGGGGCGCCGGCCAATCAGAGCCGGGTGCCGGTTACGCCACCTTTTAGCGTCACTGCCGTGGCGGCCATCGACTTCTTGACGATCTTCAGCGCGAATCCTTCGTTTGACGATTTTGAAATCGTCGTCGAAGGGATCAACACCACCAGCAGTTCTACGGCGCTATCACTGCGATTCGCCAACGCAGGGGCAGTCGACAGTGCCAGCAACTACTACAACGTTGTAAATAGCACCTCTAGTACGGCCGTAAATAAACTAGGCGTCTCAGGGAATTACGCAACGGTCGGAGTTGGTGGGAATGTTCAACTGACTGTTTTCAACGCGCAGGCTGCGGCGGCCCTTAAAAACGTGTTCGGCCCCGGTGCTGCCCAGTCGGCCGCAGGGACTTATCAAGGCAGTACCTATGGCGGCGTATATATAGGGGCAGCCTGCTCTGGCTTCCGGTTGCTCTGGGATGACGGCAGTAACTTCAAGGCGCAGGGCACCATCCGCGTCTACGGCATCAGCAAAAACTAAGGGCAAGAAAATGAAAATTGCATTCTGGAATGATGAAACCGGCCGGCAAGACGAACGCGACATGACGTCCGAAGAGATCGCCGAATTCACCGCTATGCAAAACGGCGAAGGGCAGACCTTTGAAGTGCGCAACGCGGCTATACTGGCACAGCTTGCCGAACTGGACGCCAAGAGCATCCGCCCATTACGGGAGGGTGATGCCGCCCGCGTTGCGGCGCTGGAGGAAGAAGCCGAAACCCTCCGTGCGCAACTGGTCAAGTAAAACCCCGGCATTGATGTACAATCGCGGTACACCCTCAACTTGAAAGGAACTACCATGGCCACCGGCTCCCTGCCCGATCCGAACAAACCGCCGCAACCGAAACGCGGCACCCCGGCGCCTGCCACTTCGAAACCCGCCCCGGCGAAGTTCGCGCCGAAGGGCAAGAAGAAATAGCCATGAACTGGGCGGACTGGGTTGGTCGGGCGGTGTGCGCGGCCATCACGTTCGGGGTGGCGTACCTGCAAACGTGGGCGTACACCCCGGAAAATAATTTCTACAGCGCCGTTATCCAGTCCATTCTGTCGGCGCTAACCAACACTTGCGCCTTGCTATCTGCCGCCTACTTTGTGCGCGGGAAAGCATCCTTCGATCTACAGCGCCTAGCCTACTGCGCCTTAGTTGTTAATCTGCTAAACCTGATCGCGTTTTCGGCCAAATCTTCGCCGTTAGTTTCTGTTTTCAACACAGTGATAACGGTGATATCCTATGCACAATTTATACGCATACTATGGCCTTCAAATGGCAGCATTTCTGACCTTCGCTGGCGCCGTCCTGTTTCTGGTCGGACTGATCTTTCGAGCGAAGGCTTTCATATGGAAAAGAAAAAATGACCGACTCCGCGAACAGCTTAGCGACCTTCGCCGCCGAAATTCTGACCGAGCATAAGACCGGCATCACCGGTGCGGCGGCCGGTGCTTCTGCTGCTGTCGGCGCTGCCGGGTTGCTCGATATGATCCACACCGGTCTGTCGCTCCTGGCCATCGGCGCGGCGGTCATCTGCACCCTGGCCTTGGCCCGCTACCACCGCGCCAACGAGCGCAAGATGAACGCGGAGCGCGAGCTGCTGGAGATCGAAATCATGCGCGAGAAAATGAAGAACGAGGGCTGAACCATGAACCTGTCGCCGCACTTTACCCTGTCCGAAATGACCTTCTCGCAGACCGCGACGCGCAAGGGCATCGACAACATGCCGCCGCCTATCGAACTGGACAACCTGCGCCGGGTCGCCGCGCTGCTGGAGCAAGTGCGCACACTGGTGGGCGGCCCTGTCCGGGTGTCCAGCGGCTACCGCGCGCCCGCGCTGAACGCGGCTGTAAGTGGGGCCAAGAACAGCGCCCACGTTCAGGGCCTGGCCGCCGACATTACCGTGCCGGGGATGACGCCGCGCGCGCTGGCATGGATGATATTCCAGAGCGAGATCATCTTCGACCAGCTTATCTACGAGGGCACCTGGGTGCACATCGCCCTGAGCACGGGCAAACCCCGCCGCGAAGTGTTGACCGCGCACTTTGGCAATGGCCGCACCACCTATACGCAAGGCCTATCGTGACGCCCCGCGACGTCATGCTGGCCGTGCTGGGCATCGCCGCCGCGCTGCTGGTGATATCGTTCTGGCGCGCCCACCGCGATGCGCTGGCGCAGTTCAACGCCTTCGATCTGGTCATGGAGAATGGCCGGGTGAGCAAGATCGCCTTGGCCTTCATGGTCGCATTCGCCGTCACCACTTGGGTGATCGTTTATCTGGCGCTGCGCGACAAGCTGACCGAGGGCTATCTTACTTCCTACGGCATCATGTGGGTGGCGCCGCTGGTCACGAAAGTGGTATTCAACAAGACCGATATGCCCGGCAGCACCACGTCGACGACCATTGTGCAACAGCAGACCGAGGTGACGAAACCATGAGCATCTTACCCACCTGGCCAATCGCCGCTGGCGCGCTGGTCGTCGGTCTGGTGGCCGGCGCCACCGGCAGCAAGCTGTGGTACGCTGACGCCATCGCCGATCTGAAGATCGCAGCGGCCGAGACGAAGCGCGACGAAGCAAACGCGATCTCGCAGGCGTCGCAGGTTGCGCTGTCCGACCTCGTGACCGGTGCCCAGCAAATCAAAGCGGCCGCCCTCGGCGCGCAGACCGATCTGACCACCGTCAACGCCCAGCTTGCCGCCATCCGAAGGAACCAGAAAAATGCGCCCCCTCCTCCTCTCCCTGCTGATTGCAAGCCTGGCCCTGTGCGGCTGCGCAACCTCGCCGAAAGCGCCGCCGCTGCCGACGCGGCCATTGCTCGACCAGTATCTGGCAAATGATTGTCAGCTGATCGGCGAGACACCGACCACCGACGACTACGACGTCTTGCAAGGGTGGGTGCAGGAGGTGCTATTCCCGCGCTACGCCGACTGCGCTATCCGCCACCGCAAGACGGTCGAGGCATGGCCCAAATGAAAAAGCCCGGCAGGAGCCGGGCAAAGGGTTTTACGCTTTGAGACTGTATCCTATTTCGCCTTGGCTTTCAAGGCATTGAACATCGCGCAGCTGTCTTGCACGCGCACCTGCACACCGCTGTTCGGATAGGACGCCACACTCTCGCCATTCAGGCAAACATTGCGCACGGTGTAGGCCGGATGGATATAGCTGTTGCTGCCCGACACCTGCACCAGTTCAGGGGTGTTTTGCAGGATGCGGCTAGGCAGGGTGCCATCGTCTTTGTAGTCCGAAGTCGAGCCGCTTACGTGGTAGGCTTTCACCCAGCCGCCTGGCAGATAGAAGTCGTACTTCCATACGCCGTCGGTGCCGAAGGTTTCATTGTTGCCGGTCTTGAACGACAGATCCGCCGCGTGCGAGGTGCCCAGGCCACAAGCCGCCAGAGCGGCGCCGACTACTGCCATTGCGATGATGCGTTTGAACATGGTAAATCTCCTTAAGGTTGTCGCCCAAAGACCGGGACGACTTCGGTATTAGGTGATGAGACCCGCGAGCGCGGCGCCCAACACGATAAAACAGAAAAGATAGGCCTGTGTAGCATACCGACGCTCGGCGCGCTCCTGCGCCCGTTTGACACGTTTCCAATCCATTACTTGCACACCTGCTTTCCGTCGCGGTCCATGCGCGGGGTGATTGCCGCCCCGTACACTGTCCCGTAGGTGAGATACTGGCACCCGGTCAGCGCATCTGTACGCAGACCCATGCCGCTGCGGCTGTTCGGCGGGTCGGTGTCGTCCCGTGGCGCACACCCAGTCAGCGCCAGCAGCACGGCGGCGATAAACGCGACGATCAGGAAGGTGGCCCAGCGGTTCATGGATGCCCCGGCAGGAAAGGTGCGCGGCGGCAGGCGTCGATGATCCAGCCGAAGCCGATCAGGTACAGCAGGCCGATGATAGTTGCGATGGTCATGGTGTTCTCCTTTATTTTACGAGGGACGCTGCGTATTCGATCAGGTACAACTTGGGGGCAATTAAGATCTTCAGCCAAGTTAGATTGGTAAAAGTAAAGCAGATACCACAACCACCCGACAGTACAGTCGCGACACTGCAGAACATAGCGGCATCCATCTTTTCATAGCCAGCCTTCCAGAATTTTACGGCCTTGGTAAGCACAAAGACGGACAGCGCGGTGAGCACCACACCGAGACCGAACCAGATGCCGCTCTCTACTGCCTTCCAAATCAGCAGCTGGCGGATCACTTCGGGGATTTCCGCCAGCAGGAAATCCTTTGCGACGGTTGCGGCGCTGATGGTGCTGTTCAAGATGGACAGCAGGGCGGCTTGCAATTGTTCGTTCATTTCGTTCTCCTAAGTTCGTTGTCCATGTAGAGAACTATACACGCAAGTATTTACTTGTGCAAGTTATTTTATGCGTAGCCCTTTTGTTTCATCGCCGATAGCAAGATGTCCTGTACCGAACGCTTCGTCTCCACCCGCTCGATGACCATGGTATCGGCCGTGTCGCGAGCGATAATGTTATGAATAAACATCGGCCGATCCTTGCCGGCCTGCATCTGGCGCGTCGGCCCGATGCGCTCGATGATCTGCAGCCGCTGTTCCAGGTTCCAGTCGTGGCCGAAGAAGGCCAT
>Ga0247741_1000154_pt1 | contig 44605 bp, 36 predicted proteins | sample UWRJL213509R2_FD_180945 | JGI IMG/M metagenome (GOLD analysis project Ga0247741, IMG submission 180945) | Plant litter microbial communities from Arlington Agricultural Research Station in Wisconsin, United States - UWRJ-L213-509R-2 | ecosystem: Environmental > Terrestrial > Plant litter >... | reverse complement strand
TTCCCGCTCCTGGGGCTGATGCGCGTCGCGCTCGACCTGCAGACCTCATCCGCTCTCTTCGCCCGCATCTTCGAGTACCTCGACCTGAAGCCGTCGATCGTCGACGCAGCGGATGCGAGGGAGGTCGCCCCCGCCGAGCTCGGGCTCGTCGAGTTCGACGACGTGGTGTTCCGCTACCCGGACGCGCCCGCCGACTCGCCGGCCACCCTCGACCACGTCTCCTTCCGCATCGAGCCCGGGCAGTTCGCAGCCTTCGTCGGGCCGTCCGGCGCCGGCAAGACCACGGTGTCGTACCTCATCCCGCGGCTGCACGACGTGACGAGTGGCTCGGTGCGCTTCGCCGGCGACGACGTGCGCTCCCTGCAGGAGCTCTCCCTGGTGCGCAACATCGGCATCGTGAGCCAGGAGACCTACCTCTTCCACGCCTCGATCGGCGACAACCTGCGCTACGCGAAGCCCGGGGCGACGCAGGAGGAACTGGTTGCGGCGGCCACGGCGGCGAACATCCACGCCACGATCCAGTCGTTCCCCGCCGGCTACGACACCCTGGTGGGGGAGCGCGGCTACCGGCTGAGCGGCGGCGAGAAGCAGCGGATCGCGATCGCACGCGTGCTGCTCAAGGACCCCGCGGTGCTGATCCTCGACGAGGCCACCAGCGCGCTCGACTCCATCTCGGAGCGGGTGGTGCAGGACGCCCTCGACACCGCCTCCCGCGGACGCACCACGATCGCGATCGCGCACCGGCTCTCGACCGTGGTGTCGGCCGACGTGATCTTCGTTGTTGTGGCCGGGCGGATCGCCGAGAGCGGCACGCACCAGGAGCTGCTCGCGGCGAAGGGCACGTACTACGAGCTGTACTTCGAGCAGGGCGACGCGGAATAGGCCGCGGGCTGGGCGGGCTGTGCGGGTCGGCCGGCGCCTGTCGCAACTCAGGCAGGGTTCGGGCGGCGGGGAGCGCGGCCCGCGGTTTCGCGCGGGTGCCGGCCGCGGCATCCGCTGTTCTGCCTGAGTTGCGGTGGGTGCGAGTCGCATGTTCGTGATTCCGGATGGAACGGGCGGGCGGCGATGCGCGGGCGCGCGGTTGCGCGGCGAGGGGTGCGCGGCGCGGCGGTCGATCCGGAATGACGAACGCGGCCGCCCGGGCGTCGGGCGCCGACGCCCGCACGAGGTCGCTGTCGCAACTCAGGCAGGGTGCGGGCGGCGGGGTGCGCGGCCCGCGGTTTCGCGCGGGCGCTGGCCGCGGCATCCGCTGTTCCGCCTGAGTTGCGGTGGGTGCGCTACTGGCGCGCCGCCAGCAGCGTGCGCATGTACTCGACCTCGCTGACCTGCGAGTTCAGGATCGACGTCGCGAGCGAGCGCACCACCCTCTCGTTGCTGCGCGCGAGCACGGCCTCGGCCATCTCGACGCCGCCAAGGTGGTGGGCGATCATGAGGGTGAGGAACAGCTTCTCCGCCTCGACGCCGGTCAGCGAGCGCAGCTCGGCCATCTGCTCGAAGCTCGCCATTCCGGGCATCGTGCCGCCCGGCTCGTGGTCGGCCGGCTCGCTCGTCGACATACCCATGCCGGCGTGCGCGTCGCCCCCGGTGAGCGGCGGCCGCGACATCCACGTCATCGACGGCTCCGAATCGGCCTGCGACAGGTTCCAGGTGGCGAGCCAGGCGTACATCTGCCCGGCCTGCTGCTGCTGGGCGGTGGCCATGTCGTAGGCCAGCAGGCGCAGCTCTTCGTCGTCCGAGCGGTCGCGGATCAGCAGCGCCATCTCGACGGCCTGGTTGTGGTGCGTTTGCATGTCGCGGGCGAAGCCGGCCTCGACGCTGGTCGTCGAGGGGGCGGATGCGACGGGAGCCGAGAGGGACCCGGCCGCGAAGGCGCCGACGAGCAGGAGGACGCCGGCCAGGGAGCCGGCGATCAGCGCTCTGGCCCGTCGGGGCTTCTTAGGAGACTCGTCCGGGGCCATCGATGGCTCCAGAGCAGGCGGCGCCGGCCTCGGGGAGGTCGGGGTTGCGCCAGAACTTGTCGACGAAGTCGCCGAGGCGGGTGTCGTCGACGCCGTCGAGCTGCACCTGGGCGCCCCAGGCGGAGGCGACGACCGGAGCGGGGAGGCCGGTGTACGGGGAGACGATCACGTAGGTGCTCGGCAGCTCCTCGACGAGCGCCTCGACGCCGGCCTCGTCGACCAGCTCGGGGTCGTAGGTCACCCAGACCGCGCCGTGCTCGAGGGAGTGCACCGCGTTCTCGTTCTGCTGCGGCTCGGTGTAGACGCCGCAGTTGAGCCAGGCGCCGAAGTGGTCGCCGCCGGCGGGCGGGTTCATGCCGTAGGCCGCCTCGTAGTCCATCGGGTTGGGGTCGATGTGGTTCGCGGTCAGCCCCGGGAACTCCTGCAGGTCGCCGATGGCGATGTCGTCGGGGTTCGGCTTCGGGGTCGCGCTGGTGATCACGAAGACCAGCACCAGGCCGAGCACGGCGGCGGCGCCGAGGCCGCCCGCGGTGATGCCGATGATGCGGTTGCGCTTGTCCCTGGCCTGCTGCTTCTTCAGCACGGCCACCTTGGCAGCGCGCTTGGTTTCGCGCTGCTCCTTGACGGAGGGATTGGCGGGATTGTTGCTGGCCATGAGGAAACCTGTCGTTCGATAGCGGCAGTGGAGAAAAGGGCAACGACAAAACTTGTTGCGTCAATGATTATGCCCTGTAGAAGCTGGGAATCCCCGGCGGCGGCGCCGTCCGCCTGCCGTCCCCGGATGCCCCGCGGGCGCGCTGCTAGATTGGCCGCACCATGAAGTACGCCAATTCCGTGCTCGACCTCGTCGGCAACACTCCGCTCGTCCGCCTGAACTCGGTGACGGAGGGCATCGCCGCCACGGTGCTGGTGAAGGTGGAGTACCTCAATCCCGGTGGCTCGTCGAAGGACCGCATCGCCACGCGCATCATCGACGCGGCCGAGCGCGACGGCCTCTTGAAGCCCGGCGGCACGATCGTGGAGCCCACGAGCGGCAACACCGGGATCGGCCTCGCCCTCGTCGCCCAGCAGCGCGGCTACCGCTGCGTATTCGTGCTGCCCGACAAGGTGGGGGAGGACAAGCGCAACGTGCTGCTCGCCTACGGCGCCGAGATCGTGGTCACCCCCACGGCGGTCGCCCCCGAGAGCCCCGAGTCGTACTACAGCGTCTCCGACCGGCTGGTGCGCGAGATCCCCGGGGCGTTCAAGCCCAACCAGTACTCCAACCCGAACGGGCCGCTCAGCCACTACGAGACCACCGGCCCCGAGATCTGGCGCGACACCGACGGCGAGGTCACGCACTTCGTGGCGGGCGTCGGCACCGGCGGCACCATCAGCGGTGTCGGCCGCTACCTCAAGGAGGTCTCGGGCGGCGCGGTGCGCATCATCGGCGCCGACCCCGAGGGCTCGGTCTACTCCGGCGGCACCGGCCGCCCCTACCTGGTGGAGGGCGTCGGCGAGGACTTCTGGCCCACCGCCTACGACCCGACCGTGGTCGACGAGATCGTGGCGTCGAGCGACGCCGAGTCCTTCGAGCTCACCCGCCGGCTGGCGCGCGAGGAAGGCCTGCTCGTCGGCGGGTCCAGCGGGCTGGCCGTGGCATCCGCTTTGAAGGTGGCGAGAGACCTGCCCGCCGACGCGGTGATGGTGATCCTGCTGCCCGACGGCGGACGCGGCTACCTGGGCAAGATCTTCAATGAGAAGTGGATGCAGTCCTACGGCTTCACCCAGGTCTCGGCCGAGAAGACGGTGGCGGATGTCATCAGCCGCAAGACCGGCGACATCCCCGACCTCGTGCACGTGCACCCGATCGACACCGTGCGCGACGCGGTGAAGATCATGGCCGAGTACGACATCTCGCAGCTGCCGGTGCTCACCGCGGAGCCGCCCGTGGTGATGGGCGAGGTCGCCGGTGCCATCGACGAGCGCGCCCTGCTCGACGACATCTTCAGCGGCAAGGCGCGGATGACCGATTCCATCGCGGAATTCGTCGGCGCCCCGCTCGGTTTGATCGGTATGCACGAGTCGGTGACGGCGGCGCGGACCGCCCTCGCCGGGGCGGACGCCCTGCTCGTGGTCACCGACGGCAAACCGGTGGGTGTGCTCACCCGCCAGGACCTGCTGACCTTCCTCACCGCCTAGCTCCCCGACAGATAGAGATACCCCCGTGTCAGACGACAAGTACGGCTTCAGCACTCGCGCGATCACCGCGGGCCAGCACTTCGACCCGACCACCGGCGCGGTGGTGCCCCCGGTCTACCTCACGTCGACCTTCGTGCAGGACGGCATCGGCAACTTCCGCGGCGGCTACGAGTACGCGCGCGGCGGCAACCCCACCCGCGACTCGCTGCAGGAGCTGATCGCCTCGCTCGAGGGCGGGCTTAAGGCCTTCAGCTTCGCCTCCGGACTCGCCGGCGAGGACGCCCTGCTGCGCGCGGTGCTCGCGCCCGGCGACCACATCGTGATGGGCAACGACGTGTACGGCGGAACCCACCGGCTCGTCAACCGCGTGTTCGTGCCCTGGGGCGTCTCGCTGTCGACCGTGGAGCTGACGGACCTCGACAGCGTGCGCCGCAGCATCCGCCCGGGCACCACGAAGGTGCTCTGGATCGAGACGCCTACCAACCCGCTGATGAAGATCAACGACATCGCCGCGCTCTCCGAGCTGGCCCACGAGTTCGGCGTGCTCGTGGTGGTCGACAACACCTTCGCCTCGCCGTACCTGCAGCAGCCGATCTCGCTGGGGGCGGACGCGGTGGTCCACTCCACCACCAAGTACCTCGGCGGCCACTCCGACGTGGTCGGCGGCGCCGTCGTGGTCAACGACGAGGAGCTGGCGGCCAAGGTCGGCTTTATGCAGTTCGGTGTGGGCGCCGTGTCCGGCCCGCTCGACGCCTGGCTCACCATCCGCGGTATCAAGACCCTCGCGGTGCGGCTCGACCGCCACTCCTCGAACGCGCAGTCGCTGGCGGAGACCCTCGCGGAGCATCCGCTCGTCGAGCGCGTCTACTACCCCGGCCTGCCCACCCACCCCGGCCACGAGCTGGCCGCCCGCCAGATGAAGGCCTTCGGCGGCATGATCTCGGTCGCGCTCGCCGGGGGAGCCCCCGCCGCGCGTGCCTTCGCCGAGTCGACCGAGCTGTTCCAGCTGGCGGAGTCGCTCGGCGGCGTCGAGTCGCTGATCGGCTACCCCTCCGAGATGACGCACGCCTCGGTACGCGGCACGGAGCTCGAAGTGCCCGACAACGTGGTGCGCCTGTCGGTCGGCATCGAGGATCTCGACGACCTCGCCGCCGACCTGCTGGTGGCGCTCGACCGGGTCGCCGCGCTCTAGCCGGGCGCGCCGCCCGGCGGCAGCAGCAGGTAGCCGCGCGCGGTCTGCCAGGTCTGGCCGCTCTCGAAGCGGTCGAGCACCGCGCGCTGCAGCGACGTCTCCCGCGGCAGAGTGCCGACCCGGCCGGTGTCGCGGGTGCGGAACACGAAGTACAGCGCCTCGGTCGGCCCGTCCGCGAGCTCGCCGAAGGGCGTGAAGCGGCGGGAGAAGGCGCCCAGGTTGCTGCTCGGCGGCATCCGCTCGAGAAGATACGGGTCGAGCATCCACGAGTCGCAGGTCACCGCGGCGACGGGGTGGTCGGGGAAGTGTTGGTCGAAGAACGTGCGCGCTGCCGCGAGGCTCTCGTCGACCAGCGCCGGCAGCAGCGGCCCCGTCTCGGGGATGTGCGCGGCGAGCACCCAGTCGCCCGCGGCGACGGCTCCCGGGATCGCGGCGTCGGCGCGCTGCAGGGCGAACTGCAGCCGGCCGAGCGCGAAGATGCGCGCGGTGACGTGGTGGAGGAGCCACTCCCAGGTCTGCAGGCCGAACTCGCCGGTGACCCGGCGGCTGAGCGCGACGTGGCGGCCGACGTCGGCGAGGGTGTCCGCCGTCACCCGCTCGGGGATGCCCCGGTCGCGGTGCCACTGGATCACCGCGGGCGTGAGGACCAGGTAGGCCGTCAGCCAGGTGAGCGGATGCCGCGTCGGCAGCTCGACGGGGACCTCGTCGAAGGTGCCGAAGCCGCGGGTGATCGCGGCCACGGCCCGGGCCACATCCGCGTCGTCGCGGCGATCGGCGTACAGCGCGAGGCAGTCGACGCGGTCGTCCCCGTGAATGGCGAGCGCGTCGAGCACGTCGTGGATTTCCATGGCTTCCCGTCCGCTCCGCCGGCGGCAGTGCCGGTGCCAGCACAGCGTAACCCGGCGTTCCCGCGCGGCAGAATGCGTTAACTTCTTGACGGCAAGCCCGCGGTGCTGCACCCTTACTTACATGACAACGAGGTTAAGGTCCCGAAATCCGGGATCGCAGACGGCGCTGCGCCTGTCCAACCAGCAGCGCATCATCACGAGCCTCGTCTCCAGCGGCCCTTCCACCCAGGCCGAGATCTCCCGCAACACCGGACTCTCCACCGCCACGGTGTCGAACATCGTCAAGTCCCTCGCGGAGCGGGGGATCGTGCGCACCTCGCCGATCACCAGCTCGGGCAGGCGCGCCCTTTCGGTGACCCTGTCGGGGGAGAACGGCGCGGTCGCCGTGGGGATCGACTTCGGACGTCGGCACGTGCGCATCGTGCTCTCCGGGCTGGACTACCAGGTGATCGTCTCGCGTGCGGTGGAGCTTCCGCTCGGCCACAGCGCGACGACCGCCCTCGACGCGGCGGTCGAGCTGCTCGACGGCCTGCTCGCCGAGAGCGGTGTGAACCCGTCGCTGGTGCTCGGCATCGGCGTCGGCATCCCCGGCCCGATCGACCGCCGCAGCGAGACGGTGATCGAGGGCGCCATCCTTCCGGAGTGGGTCGGGATCACGCACTCCGAGATCGAGGCGCGGCTGAACTACCCGGTCTCGATCGACAACGACGCCAACCTCGGCGCGCTCGCCGAGGTCACCTGGGGCCCGCACAACGGCGCCGCGAACCTCGTCTTCGTGAAGATCGGCACGGGCATCGGCGCGGGACTGATCCTCAACGGCCTGCCTTTCGGCGGCAACATCGGGGTGACCGGCGAGATCGGACACACCCCCGTGCACGACCACGGGCTGCTCTGCCGCTGCGGCAACCGCGGCTGCCTCGAGACCGTGGCGTCGACGGCCGTGATGATCGAGCTGCTCAGCCGCACGACCCCGTCCACGCTGACAACCGACGACATCGTGCGCGAGGCGCAAGCGGGCGACCACGCCACGCTGCGCATCATCGAGGACGCGGGACTCGCGGTCGGGCGCTCCATCGCGGGCATCGTCAACCTCGTGAACCCGGGCACCGTGGTGATCGGCGGGCCCTTGGCGAGCCTCGACGAGCTGCTGCTCGACCCCATCCGCCGCGGTCTGGCCGTGTACGCCGTGCCCATGCTGAGCGAGACGACCGAGCTCGTGATGTCGTCGCTGGGCGAGCGTGCCGAGGCACTCGGCGCGGCCGCGCTCGTGCTGCGCCAGGCAGGCATGCACGTCGCCATCCGCTGACGCCTCTTCACAAAGAGTCGACCGTTTCCTTATCGTTGCCAAACTCATGCGTTCACAGGTTGACGACAATGCGCGCGAGGGCTAACTTCTACAAGGACGCGAAACATGCGAGCGTCCGAGACAAGGAGGTCGCGCCGTGGTTCAGGGATCAGAAAACTCCCCCATCATCCTGGAGATGCAGTCCATCACCAAGGAGTTCCCGGGAGTCAAGGCCCTCGACGACGTGACCCTGAAGGTCCGCGCGGGCGAGATCCACGCCATCTGCGGCGAGAACGGCGCGGGCAAGTCCACGCTGATGAAGGTCCTCTCCGGCGTCTACCCCTTCGGCACCTACAGCGGCGACATCGTCTACCAGGGCGAGGTCGTGCAGTTCGCCGACATCCGTGCCAGCGAGACCGCGGGCATCGTCATCATCCACCAGGAGCTCGCGCTCATCCCCGAGCTCTCGATCGTGGAGAACATCTTCCTCGGCAACGAGCCGCGCAAGCGCCGCGGGGTCATCGACTGGGACCAGGCGCACACCCGCGCGGTCGAGCTGCTCGCGCGCGTCGGCCTCTCCGACGACCCGGAGACCCAGATCAAGAACCTCGGCGTCGGCAAGCAGCAGCTGGTCGAGATCGCCAAGGCGCTCAACAAGAACGTGAAGCTGCTCATCCTCGACGAGCCGACGGCCGCGCTCAACGAGGGCGACTCGCAGCACCTGCTCGACCTGATGCGGGGCCTGAAGGGCCGCGGAATCACGTCGATCATGATCTCCCACAAGCTCAACGAGATCGAGGCCATCGCCGACTCGATCACCATCATCCGCGACGGCAAGACGATCGAGTCGCTCGACGTCAAGGCCGACGGGGTGGACGAGGAACGCATCATCCGCGGCATGGTCGGCCGTGTGCTCGAGAACCGCTACCCCGAGCACGACGGATCGTCGATCGGCGAGGTCTTCTTCGAGGTGCGGGACTGGACCGTGCGCCACCCGCTCGTGGCCGAGCGCCTGGTCGCCAAGAACTCCAGCTTCACCGTGCGGCGCGGCGAGGTCGTCGGCTTCGCCGGCCTCATGGGCGCGGGGCGCACCGAGCTGGCGATGAGCCTCTTCGGCCAGTCCTACGGCACCGTCGTCGGCGGCCAGATCATCATGAACGGCGAGGAGATCCGCCTCCCGAACGTGTCCGCCGCGATCGACCACCGCCTGGCCTACGTGAGCGAGGACCGCAAGGCCCTCGGCCTCAACCTGCTCGACGACATCAAGACATCGATCGTCTCCGCGAAGCTCAGCAAGATCTCGAGCAAGCGCGGCGTCGTCGACTCGCTGCGCGAGCACGGCATCGCCGACGGCTACCGCTCCGAGCTGCGCATCAAGACGCCGACGGTCGACGTGGGCGTGAGCAAGCTCTCGGGAGGCAACCAGCAGAAGGTGGTGCTCGCGAAGTGGATGTTCACCGACCCCGAGCTGCTCATCCTCGACGAGCCGACGCGAGGCATCGACGTCGGCGCCAAGACCGAGATCTACAACATCATCCGCAAGCTGGCCGAGGGCGGCGCCGGGATCATCCTGATCTCGTCGGAGCTGCCCGAGCTGCTCGGTGTGGCCGACCGGATCTACACGATCTTCGAGGGCCAGATCACCGACGAGCTCACCGTCGCCCAAGCCGATCCCGAAACTCTGATGAAGAGCATGACCTCCGCCAACAAGAAGGACGCCGCCTAATGACCACCACCGTTCCCGTCAAGAAGAAGTCCGGGGGCATCCGCGACCTGGGCAAGATGTTCGGGGCGGGCCAGTCGGGCCTGCGCCAGTTCGGAATCCTGGGCGCGCTGGTGCTCATCATCATCATCTTCGAGATCCTCACCGGCGGAAAGACGCTCGAGCCCGGCAACGTGATCAACATCGTGCGCGGCAACGCCTACGTGCTGATCCTCGCGGTCGGAATGGTCATGGTCATCGTGGCCGGCCACATCGACCTGTCGGTCGGATCGGTCGCCGCGTTCGTGAACATCATCGTGGTGATCGCGGTCAGACGCCTCGACCAGGTCCTCGTGATGCCCGAGAGCCAGCAGTGGCTCAAGACGCTTATGGTGGTCGCCGCTGCGGTTGTGCTCGCGCTCGCCCTCGGCGCCATAGTCGGCGCCTGGCAGGGCTTCTGGGTCGCCTATATCGGAGTTCCCGCGTTCATCGTCACCCTGGCCGGCATGCTCGTGTTCCGCGGCGCCAACCAGGTGATCGGCAACTCGACTCCGCTCACCGTGCCCGACTACTTCGGTGTTCTCGGCGGCGGCTACATCCCCGACTTCGGCCCTGACTTCGGCTTCAGCAACGGAACCCTGATCCTCGGCGCCCTCGCGATCGCCGCGGTGATCTTCCAGGAGTTCCGTCTCCGCCGTCGCCAGTCGGTCATCGGCGCCACTCCCGCGCCGCTCTGGGTGAGCTTCGTGAAGGTCGGCGTGGTCGTCGCGGTCATCATCTTCGCCACCTACCTCTTCGCCACCGGCCGCGTCGGCACCAGCTTCCCCGTGCCCGGCATCGTGCTCGGAATCCTCGTGCTGCTCTACGGCTTCATCACGAACAACACGATCACCGGCCGCCACATCTACTCGGTGGGTGGCAACTGGCACGCCGCCGAGCTGTCGGGCGTCAAGATCAAGCGCGTCAACTTCCTCGTGATGATGAACATGTCGATGCTCGCCGGCCTCGCAGGCGTGGTCTTCGTCTCCCGTTCGCTGTCCTCCGGCCCCGGCGACGGAACCGGCTGGGAGCTCGACGCGATCGCGGCCGTGTTCATCGGCGGCGCCGCCGTCTCCGGTGGAATCGGCACGGTCGTCGGATCGATCATCGGCGGCCTCGTCATCGCCGTCCTGAACAACGGCCTGCAGCTGCTGCACGTCAGCTCCGACCGCGTGCAGATCATCAAGGGCCTCGTGCTGCTGATCGCCGTCGCGCTGGACGTGCTGAGCAAGCGCTCCGGCGGGCCGTCGCTCATCGGCCGCCTCCGCCGCCCCGGCGGCGACGCGCAGGGTCCGATCAACCGGCCCGACGTCGCCCCGACCGCCCCCGCCGAGGAGAGCTCGCGCCCCTCGAGCGTCACCCCGAACTAACCATCCCGCACCACCGCATCACATCCCATCACCATCAAAGAAGAAAGTGAATCCACACATGCGTAAGTTCGCCATTACCACCACGGCGGTCGCCGCGGTTGCGCTGATCGCCCTGTCTGGCTGCTCGTCACCCCGCGGCGGCGAGGGAGCCGGCGACGAAGCCGGAAGCGGCTTCGAATCAGGTTCCGTCATCGGTGTCGCCCTCCCCGACAAGACCAGTGAGAACTGGACCATCGCGGGAGGCCTCTTCGAGACCGCCATCGAGGACGCCGGCTTCGAGGCCAACATCCAGTACGCCGGCTCCACCTCGCCGGCTCCCGACCAGCAGGCCCAGATCAGCACCATGATCGAGGACGGCGCGAAGGTCATCATCATCGGAGCCTTCGACAGCAAGTCCCTCGGCGCGCAGCTGAAGGAGGCTGCCGACCAGGGCGTCACGATCATCGCCTACGACCGCCTGCTCGAGGAGACCGAGAACGTCGACTACTACGCCGCGTTCGACAACTTCAAGGTCGGCGAGCTCCAGGGCCAGGCCCTGCTCGACGGCCTCGAGGCCGCCAAGCCCGGCGGACCGTGGAACATCGAGCTGTTCTCGGGTGCACCCACCGACCCGAACGCGAAGGTCTTCTTCGACGGCGCCATGTCGGTGCTCCAGCCGGCCATCGACTCGGGCGACGTCGTCGTCGTCTCGGGCGAGACCGAGGTCGCAGCGACCTCAACCGACGGCTGGGATGCAGCCACCGCGCAGGAGCGCATGGACACCCTGATCCAGGGCAGCTACCAGGGCACCGAGCTCGACGGCGTACTGTCGCCGAACGACACCCTGGCCCGCGCCATCATCCAGTCGGTCTCCGACGCCAACCTGCCCAACATCGTCGTCACCGGTCAGGACTCCGAAGCCGCCTCGATCCCGTTCATCCTCGACGGTCGCCAGTACATGACGATCTACAAGGACACGCGCAAGCTGGTCGACCAGACCGTCTCGATGATCACCTCCCTCTCCGAGGGCGACGAGGCTGAGACCAACGACACCGCCGACAACGGCACCAAGGAGGTCCCGACCTTCTACCTCGACCCGATCGTGGTCACCAAGGACAACGCCGCCGAGGTCTACAAGGACAACGACACGCTGTTCCCGCTCACCCAGAAGTAGAGCAACCGCATAGAAAGGCCGGTCGGACCCTCGGGTCCGGCCGGCCTTTGTCGCGCGGCATAATAGGGAGCCTCAGTTGTGACCGCGCCGGTGCGCGGGGCCGGGAGGGCCAGATGGGCGGGGAGTCGGAGCGGGTGCGCGCACCCAACATCCGCGACGTCGCCGCGCTGGCCGGCGTGTCGTACCAGACGGTGTCGCGCGTTCTCAATGACAGCCCCAGCATCCGTCCGACCACCCGCGAGCGGGTGCTCGCCGTGATCCAGGAGGTCGGCTACCGGCCCAACCAGGCCGCGCGTGCCCTGGTGACGAGCCGATCCGGCATGATCGGCGTGCTCTCGACCCAGTCCGCGCAGTACGGTCCGACCACGAGCGTCAACGCGATCGAGCAGGCCGCCCGCGCGGCCGGGTACCGACTCAGCATCACGACCGTCACCTCGGGCGACGCGGCTTCGCTCGCATCCGCCGTCGACTACCTGCTCAACCAGGCGGTGGAGGCCATCGTCGTGATCGCGCCGCAGGTCGGCCTCTTCCAGGCGCTGTCCGGCCTCTCCATCGCCGTGCCGTTCGTCACCCTCGAGTCGACCGGGCGCGACGCCGAGCACAGCCTCTCGGTCGACCAGGTGGCCGGCGCGCGCCTGGCCACTGCCCACCTCGTCGAGCTCGGCCACACCGAGATCGCGCACCTCGCCGGGCCGGTCGACTGGATCGAGGCGAACGCCCGCCGCGAGGGCTTCCGGCTGGAGATCGCCGCGGCCGGCCTGGCCGAGCACACGATGCCCGTGGGCGACTGGAGCGCGCAGTCCGGCTACGAGGTCGGCAAGCGGATGCTGGCGTCCCGCGACTTCACCGCGGTGTTCGCCGCGAACGACCAGATGGCGCTCGGTCTCGTACACGCCGCGGGCGAGCTCGGACTCGACGTGCCAGCGCACCTGAGCGTCGTCGGCTTCGACGACATCCCGGAGGCCGCCCACTTCCGGCCGCCGCTGACCACCGTGCGGCAGAACTTCGCCGAGATCGGCCGCCGCGCCATCGCGCAGCTGCTCGCCGACCTGCGCGGCGCCGACGACCACCAGCACGGGCAGATCACGCCCGAGCTGGTCGTGCGCGGCTCCGCCGCCCGCCGTCCGGACGCGGCAGCATAACCCGCCTCGCCGTCGCCACCGTCTCGCTTGACAGATGTGACCGTTTCGCATGTACTATTGCTCAGCGCGATGTGAACGGTCACATCGAACGGCCTCCGGCCGGTGAACGACAACGAGGTCTGCAGTGGGCATCACCATCGAGAGCGGCGACGGCGCGGGCCGCGCCGACGCCGCCGACCAGCGGGACGCCATACTCGGAGGCCGCTCGTCGCTCGGCATCGAGCTGGGCTCCACGCGCATCAAGCTCTGCCTGATCGGCGACGACCCGGCGGTCGTGCTCGCGGTCGGTTCCCACGACTGGGAGAACGAGCTTCTCGACGGGGTCTGGACCTACTCGCTCGATTGCGTCTGGTCGGGGCTGGCCGCCGCGTACTCCGACCTGGTCACCGACGTCGAGCGCCGCCACGGCGTGCGCCCTGAGGGTTTCGGCGCGATCGGCGTCTCGGCGATGATGCACGGCTACCTCGCCTTCGACTCGTCGGGGGAGCTGCTCGTGCCGTTCCGCACCTGGCGCAACACCTCGACCGGCCCCGCCGCGGACGAGCTGACCGCGCTGTTCGGCGTCAACATCCCGCTGCGCTGGTCGATCGCCCACCTGCACCAGGCGGTGCTCGACGGCGAGCCGCACGTGGCCGCCGTCGGCCGCTTGACCACCCTCGCCGGCTACGTGCACGAGCGCCTCACCGGGCGCGACGTGCTCGGCATCGGCGACGCCTCCGGCATGTTCCCGATCGACGCCGCGACGAGAACCTACGACGCCGGCCTGCTCGCGCGGTACGCGCGCCTCGCACCCGGCGTCGACCTCGCGGCCATGCTCCCGGAGGTGCTGGTCGCCGGGCAGGCGGCGGGCGAGCTCTCCGCCGACGGCGCCGCGTTGCTCGACCCCTCTGGCGCACTGCGCCCCGGCGCGGTGTTCTGCCCGCCGGAGGGCGACGCCGGCACCGGCATGGTCGCCACCTGCTCGATCGCGCCGCGCAGCGGCAACGTCAGCGCGGGCACGAGCATCTTCGCGATGGTCGTGCTGGAGCGCCCGCTCGCCGGCCTGCACCATGAGCTCGACATCGTCACCACGCCCGCCGGCGACCCGGTGGCGATGGTGCACTGCAACAACGGTGCGAGCGAGCTCGCCGCCTGGGCCGGGCTCTTCGGCCGCTTCGCCGCCGCCTCGGGGTCGCCGCTGCCCGCCGACGCCGTGTTCGACGTGCTGCTGCGCGAGGCACTCGACGGCGAGGCGGATGCCGGGGGAGTGCTGGCCTACAACCACCTGGCCGGCGAGCCGATCGCGGGGCTCGCCGAGGGCCGACCGCTGGTGGTGCGCGCGCCTGATGCGTCGCTGACCCTCGCCAACTTCATCCGCTCGCAGCTCTACGGGGTCTTCGGCACGCTCGCGCTCGGCATGCGGGTGCTCGCCGAGGAGCGGGTCGCTGTCGACCGCATGTTCGCACACGGCGGCCTGTTCCGCACCGCCGGTGTCGCCCAGCGCGTGCTCGCGGGCGCGCTCGACGCCCCCGTCTCGGTGGCCGACACCGCGTCGGAGGGCGGCGCCTGGGGGATCGCCGTGCTGGCCTCCTTCGTCACGGCGCCCCAGGACCTGCTCGACGACTACCTGCACGAGACGGTGTTCGCCGGCGCCCGCTTCGACACCGTCGACCCCGACAGAGCGGATGTCGCCGGCTTCGCCGACTACCTCGAGCGCTACCGCGACGGCCTCGCCGTCGAGCGAACCGCTGTCGCGGCGCTCCCGCTGAGAGGACGAACCCGATGACCGAGTACAGCCCGCAGATCCAGGACGCGATCGACCGCACCCGCGCCGAGGTGGCCGCGCTGCACTCCGAGCTGGTGCGCTACGGCCTCGTGGTGTGGACCGGCGGCAATGTCTCCGGCCGCGTTCCCGGCGCCGACCTGTTCGTGATCAAGCCCTCCGGCGTCTCCTACGACGACCTCGCACCCGAGAACCAGATCCTCTGCGACCTCGACGGCACCGTCGTGGCGGGCAGCCCGGGCTCCGAGCGCAGCCCCTCGAGCGACACCGCGGCGCACGCCCACGTCTACCGCGAGCTGCCGGAGGTCGGCGGCGTGGTGCACACGCACTCCACCTACGCCACGGCCTGGGCGGCGCGCGGCGAGGAGATCCCCTGCGTGATCACGGCGATGGCCGACGAGTTCGGCGGTCCGATCCCGGTCGGACCCTTCGCGATCATCGGCGACGACTCCATCGGCCGCGGCGTGGTCGCGACCCTGCGCGGGCACCGCTCCCGTGCCGTGCTGATGCAGAACCACGGCGTCTTCACGATCGGCCGCGACGCGAAGGACGCCGTGAAGGCGGCCGTCATGGCCGAGGACGTCGCGAAGACCGTGCACATCTCCCGCCAGCTCGGCACCGCCATCCCCATCCCCGAGGCGGCGATCGACTCGCTGTTCGACCGGTATCAGAACGTCTACGGACAAGACCCCACAGGAGCAGCGAAGTGAGCACCTCGATCATCCCCGACCTGAAGCAGAACGAGGTCTGGTTCCTCACCGGCAGCCAGGACCTCTACGGCGAGGAGACCCTCCGCCAGGTCGCCGAGCAGTCGCTCGAGGTGGTGCGCCTGCTCAACGCGTCGAGCGACATCCCGGTGACGGTCGTCTGGAAGCCGGTGCTGAAGAGTGCGGACGCCATCCGGCGCGCCATGCTCGACGCCACCACGAACGACGCCGTCGTCGGCGTGATCGCCTGGATGCACACCTTCAGCCCGGCCAAGATGTGGATCCAGGGCCTCGACGCGCTGCGCAAGCCGTTCCTGCACCTGCACACGCAGGCGAATGTCGAGCTGCCCTGGGCCGAGATCGACTTCGACTTCATGAACCTCAACCAGGCCGCGCACGGCGACCGCGAGTTCGGCTACATCGCCAGCCGCATGTCGGTGCCGCGCAAGACCGTGGTCGGGCACGCGAGCAACCCGGCCGTCGCGCTGCAGGTCGGCACCTGGACGCGCGCCGCCTCCGGCTGGGCCGCCACCCGCAGCCTGAAGCTCGCCCGCTTCGGCGACAACATGCGCGGCGTCGCCGTCACAGAGGGCGACAAGACCGAGGCCGAGATCCGCTTCGGCGTGAGCGTCAACACATGGGGCGTGAACGAGCTGGTCGAGCGGGTCGATGCGGCTATCGAAGCGGATGTCGACGCCCTCGTCGCCGAGTACGAGAACCTCTACGAGGTGGCCGGGGAGCTCCGCCGCGGCGGTGCCCGCCACGAGTCGCTGCGCTACGGCGCCCGCATCGAGCTCGGCCTGCGCTCCTTCCTGGAGGAGGGCGGCTTCGGCGCCTTCACCACCAGCTTCGAGGACCTCGGCGGGCTCCGCCAGCTTCCCGGCCTCGCCGTGCAGCGCCTGATGGCCGACGGCTACGGCTTCGGCGGCGAGGGCGACTGGAAGACCGCGGTGCTCATCCGAGCCGCGAAGGTGATGGGCGCCGGCCTGCCCGGCGGCGCCTCCCTCATGGAGGACTACACCTACAACCTCGTGCCAGGCGACGAGGTGATCCTCGGCGCCCACATGCTCGAGATCTGCCCCTCGCTCACCACCTCGAAGCCGCGGCTGGAGATCCACCCGCTCGGCATCGGCGGCCGCGAGGACCCGGTGCGCCTGGTCTTCGACACCGACGCGGGCCCCGGCGTGGTCGTCGCCCTGTCCGACATGCGCGACCGCTTCCGCCTGGTGGCCAACGCGGTGGAGGTCGTCGACCTGCCCGCACCGCTGCCGCACCTGCCCGTTGCCCGCGCGGTCTGGAAGCCGGCACCCGACCTGGTCACCTCCGCCACCGCCTGGCTCACCGCGGGGGCCGCGCACCACACCGTGCTGTCCACCGCCATCGGGGTGGACGCGTGGGAGGACTACGCGGTGATGGCGCAGACCGAACTGCTCGTGATCGACAACGACACCACCGCCCGCGGCTTCGCCCGCGAGGTGAAGTGGAACGCCGCCTACTACCGCCTCGCGCAGGGTATCTAGCGGCAACGGAGACTTGCGGGCGATTCGACGCCCGCAACTGTGATTCGACTCTCATGGACGAAGCCGGATCGCACAGCACCACGACGAAGAAGTCCACACTATCGAAACGGAAAACACAGTGAACAAGAGAAAGATGCTCGTGACCGCGGCAGCCGCCGCATCGCTCATGCTCGCCCTCTCGGCCTGCTCCGGCAGCCGAGGCGGCGCAGGCAGCAGCGAGGAGGGCACCGAGGGTGCGCTCATCGGCGTATCGATGCCGACGCAGCAGTCGGAGCGCTGGATCTCCGACGGCGCGAACGTCGAGAAGGCGCTCGAGGAACTCGACTACGAGGTCGACCTGCAGTTCGCCAACGACGACATCCCCACCCAGGTGCAGCAGATCGAGGCCATGATCACCTCGGGCGCACGCGCCCTGATCATCGCGTCGATCGACGGCACGACCCTCACCGACGTGCTGCAGACCGCGGCCGACGCCGACATCCCCGTGATCGCCTACGACCGTCTGATCAACGGCACCGAGAACGTCGACTACTACACGACCTTCGACAACTACGAGGTCGGCGTGCAGCAGGCGACCTCGCTGCTCACCGGACTCGGTGTGCTCGACGAGTCGGGCGCCGAGACCGGCGAGGCCGGGCCCTTCAACATCGAGCTGTTCGCAGGCAGCCCCGACGACAACAACGCCACCTTCTTCTGGGACGGCGCGATGGCGACACTCAAGCCGTTCATGGACAGCGGCGTCGTCGTCGTGCCCTCCGGCCAGGTCGACTTCGAGCAGGCGGCGATCCTCCGCTGGCTGCCGGAGACCGCCCAGGAGCGCATGGAGAACATCCTCACGATCATCGGCGACACGAAGCTCGACGGCGTGCTCTCTCCCTACGACGGACTATCCATCGGCATCATCTCGGCCCTCACCAGCGGCGGCTACGCGGCCGACGCCCTCCCGGTGATCACCGGCCAGGACGCCGAGGCCGGCTCGGTCAAGTCGATCATCGACGGCGAGCAGTACTCGACGATCTTCAAGGACACCCGTCTGCTCGGCGACCAGGCCGTCGAGATGGTCGACGCCGTGCTCAAGGGCGACGACGTCGAGGTGAACGACGAGGAGACCTACGACAACGGCGTGAAGGTCGTTCCGTCGTTCCTGCTCGAGTCCACGATCGTGACGATCGACAACTACGAGCCGGTGCTGATCGACAGCGAGTACTACACCGAGGACGACCTCAAGTAGGCAGTCCGCACCGGGTCGGGCGGATGCCGCGGCATCCGCCCGACCCCTCATCCGTCTTTCACACAATCACCACGAGCAACGAAGCGAGGCTGGGAATGGACAACAACATTCTTGAGATGCGCGAGATCACGAAGACGTTCCCGGGCGTCAAGGCTTTGCAGGACGTGAGCCTGAACGTGGTGCGCGGGCAGGTGCACGCCATCTGCGGCGAGAACGGCGCCGGCAAGTCGACGCTGATGAAGGTGCTGTCGGGCGTCTACCCGCACGGCACCTACGAGGGCGAGATCGTCTTCGAGAACGAGCCGGTGCAGTTCAAGGACATCCGCGACAGCGAGAACAGCGGCATCGTCATCATCCACCAGGAGCTGGCGCTCAGCCCGTACCTGTCGATCGCGGAGAACATCTTCCTCGGCAACGAGATCCAGACCCGCGGCTGGATCGACTGGGACGCCACGAACCTCGAGGCCTCGAAGCTGCTCGCGCGGGTGGGGCTCAAGGACAACCCCATCACCAAGGTGAGCGACATCGGCGTGGGCAAGCAGCAGCTCGTGGAGATCGCCAAGGCCCTCTCGAAGGAGGTCAAGCTGCTGATCCTCGACGAGCCGACCGCGGCGCTGAACGACGAGGACTCCGCCCACCTGCTCGACCTGATCAAGCACCTCAAGGGGCAGGGCATCACGTCGATCATCATCAGCCACAAGCTCAACGAGATCAAGGCGATCGCCGACAAGGTCACGGTCATCCGCGACGGCAGGACGATCGAGACCCTCGACCTCGTCACCGATGACATCACCGAGGACCGCATCATCAAGGCGATGGTGGGACGCGACCTCGAGAGCCGCTACCCCGACCGGGTGCCGAACCTCGGCGCGGAAGTGTTCCGCATCGCCGACTGGACCGTGCACGACCCGCAGGAGTCCTCCCGCGTGGTCATCGACTCCGCCAACCTGACCGTGCGCGCCGGCGAGGTGGTCGGCATCGCCGGCCTGATGGGCGCCGGGCGCACCGAGCTCGCGATGAGCATCTTCGGTCGCTCCTACGGCGCGAACATCAGCGGCCAGGTCTTCCTGCACGGCAAAGAGGTGCGCACCCGCACCGTGAACGAGGCGATCGGCCACGGCATCGCCTACGCCACCGAGGACCGCAAGACCTACGGGCTCAACCTCATCGACACCATCACCCGCAACATCTCGACCGCTGGCCTCGCGAAGCTCGCCACCCGCGGCTGGGTCGACGGCGACCGGGAGCGCGGCGTGGCCGAGGGCTACCGCAAGTCGATGAACATCAAGGCGCCGAGCGTCGCGGCGATCACGGGCAAGCTCTCCGGCGGCAACCAGCAGAAGGTGGTGCTGTCGAAGTGGATGTACTCCGACCCGGAGGTGCTGATCCTCGACGAGCCAACCCGCGGCATCGACATCGGCGCCAAGTACGAGATCTACACCATCATCAACTCGCTCGTCGCCGCAGGCAAGGCGGTGATCGTGATCAGCTCCGAGCTGCCCGAGCTGCTCGGAATCTGCGACCGCATCTACGCCCTCGCGGAGGGGCGCATCACCGGCGAGCTCCCGATCAGCGAGGCGACCCCGGAGTCGCTCATGCAGTACATGACCCAGGAAAAGGACTGAACACCGTGGCCACATTCACCGATGCGATCGAGTTTCTGACCAGCCGGCTGCGGCAGATCGGTATCTTCATCGCCCTCATCGTCATCGTCATTCTGTTCCAGCTGCTGACCGAGGGGCGGCTGCTCACCCCGGGCAACGTCTCGAACATCATCGTGCAGAACAGCTACATCCTGATCCTCGCAATCGGCATGGTGATGATCATCATCGCCGGCCACATCGACCTCTCCGTCGGCTCGATTGCCGCCTTCGTCGGCGCGGTCACCGGTGTGATCGCGGTCGACTGGGGACTCCCGTGGTTCGTGGCGATCCTCGTTGGCATGCTCGTGGGCGCGATCGCCGGGGCGCTGCAGGGCTTCTGGGTGGCCTTCGTCGGCATACCCGCGTTCATCGTGACGCTCGCAGGCATGCTGATGTTCCGCGGTCTCACGCAGATCACCCTCGGCAACACCCAGATCACCCCGTTCCCGACCGAGTACCGTCAGCTCGGCGGAGGCTTCCTCTTCCCGCAGCTGTTCCCGGCCGCGACCTCGCCGCTCGAGTGGATCACCGTCGGCCTCGGTGTGCTCGCCGCGCTGATGCTCGTCGTCGGCCAGCTGCGCGGACGCAGCAAGCGCGTCGCCAACAACCTCGAGGACGAGCCGGCCGCCTGGTTCTACACCAAGCTCGTGTTCGGCGCCGGGCTGATCCTCGGCATCACCTACCTGCTGGCCAGCGCGCGCGGCACCCCGATCGTGCTCATCGTGCTCGCGGCGCTGGTGGTCATCTACTCCGCCGTGATGAACCGCAGCGTCTTCGGACGCCACGTCTACGCCATCGGCGGCAACCTCAACGCGGCCAAGCTCAGCGGCATCAAGACGCAGTGGGTCACCTTCTGGCTGTTCGTGAACATGGGCACCCTGGCGGCGCTCGCCGGAGTGGTGTTCACCGGCCGCCTGAACTCGGCGGGCCCCGGCGCGGGAAACTTGTTCGAGCTGGACGCGATCGCGGCAGCCTTCATCGGAGGCGCGGCGGTGCAGGGCGGCGTGGGAACGGTGATCGGCGCGATCACCGGTGGCCTCATCATGGGTGTGCTCAACAACGGGATGTCGCTACTCGGCATCGGCACCGACTACCAGCAGTACATCAAGGGTCTCGTGCTGCTGCTCGCGGTGGCCTTCGACGTGTTCAACAAGCGCCGCACAAGCCGGGTGCGCAAGTAGGCGGGGTTTCGATACGCCTGCTGCTTCGTCGCGGGCTACTCAACCAGCGGGGTATGTCCCCGCCGGTTGAGTAGCGGGCGAGCGAAGCGAGTTCGCGTATCGAAACCGACTACCGCACCAGGTGACCTCCCCTGTAGTCGAAGTCCTCCGCGGTGAGCTGCGGCGGGAGGGCCATGCGGCTGCCGTCTTCGAAGAAGCCGCTCTTCGTGCGCACCATCGTCTGCACCGAGTGGGCGACGGCGTCGCCGAACTCGTTCAGCGCCGCAGTGCTCAGGTTGGTGATGTCGTCGCAGGCCTGGTGGTAGCAGGAGTCGTACGGCTCACCCGCCGTGCCGCCGAAGATCGCGGCCTCCTCCTCGGTCTTGACGCCCTCGGCACCACTGAACAGACCGCCCGCAGGGATGCCCGCCGCGATGAAGGGGCCGTAGTCGCTGCGTCCGTCGAACGCGGTGGGCGCCGTGGCCAATCCCTTCCCGGCGAAGTACTCAGTGAAGAGCGACTCGATCTGCGCGGATCCGGGAGGACCCCCGAGAGCGTCCGGATCCTCAGAACCGTCGCCGTCGTAGACGAAGCGCACGTAGTTGGGCGACCCGAGCATGTCGAAGTTGAGGTTGGCGTAGATCGTCGACAGCTCGTCGTCGCTCAGGTTCGCAACGTAGTACTCGGACCCGAGCAGCCCAGACTCCTCCGCGCCCCAGAACGCGAACCGCACCTGCTGCTGCGGCTTCTTGCCCACCTTGGCGAGCTGAATCGCGGTCTCGAGAATGGTCGCGGTGCCGCTGCCGTTGTCGTTGATGCCCGGGCCCTCGGCCACGGAGTCGAGGTGCGCCCCGACCACCACAACCCGGTTCGGGTCGCCCTCCGGCCAGTCCGCGATCACGTTGCTCGTCGTGCGGTTCTCCGACACCGTGTCGGCGCTGAGGGCCACCGTGACCGGTCCGGTCAGTGTCGCCTCGTAGAGCGCGACGCCGCTGGCGTAGCTGAGGCCGAGCACGGGCACGTCGGCGGGAGCGCCCAGCGTCACCGCGGTGAGCAGGTCCTCGCGTCCCGGGTTGCCCTCGTTGAAGACCAGCACCGCGTCGTAACCCGCGGCCACGGCGTTCGCCGCCTTCACCGCGAAGTCGCATCCTCCGCGCTGCACGAGTGCGACCTGGTCCTCGCTGGCGGATGCCGCCACGTAGTCGCCGGGCTGGCAGCCGGCGGCGGAGCTGGGCTCCGGGGTGGCAGGCACCACCACGTTGGTCGCGGCCACCACGGTGCCCGTCACCTCGCCGGCGCCGGAGTAGTCGAACGTCGCCGACTCGATCGGCCCCGGGGTGGGGGAGACCTGCTCGAGGGTCGACGGCGAGAGCTCCTCGAAGAACGGGAACTCGAACTCCTGGCTGCTCACCTCGTAGCCGGCGGCCGTGAGCTTCTGCGTCACATAGGCGGCGGAGGCGTCGAACCCGGGCGAACCCGACACCCGGGTTCCCCCGTTGTTGTTGGCGATCCGCTGCAGCACCCGTTCGTGCTGCAGGATGCCGTTGACCGTGACCGCCTTCTCGATCTTCTTCGTGTTCACGTCGTCGATCGCCAGGGCGGCCGTGGACGGAACCGCCACCGCTATTACGACCAGGCCGGCGAGCAGCGTTGCTTTTCTTCGCACGATGTCTCCTTCTCCGGGCACGCCCGTCGTGTGGGCGCGCGCTCTGCCTTCGAGGCTTCCGCAGCGTCCGCGCGAGAGGAACTGCCCCGTGCGCTCGCGCGGCCCGGATGTAGAATGCGCGCGCAGGCATCGGCGCAATGAGAGCCTTCACAATCGGCGTCCGCGCGGGCGCGGCCCCTCGCCATCCGCTCTCCCCGAGTGCGCAGCCCTGCCCCGGCAGCGCTGACGACGACCGCGGTGCGTTACCCAACCGTTACCTCGACGCGTTGTGGGCGCAGAATTGTGAACGCTAACATCACAACCAACCAGAATGACCTGGTTGGCCGGGTGCATCCCGTGCGGGCCCGCCCGCACGGCCCGGAACACTGAACAAGGAGGTTTGGTCCGATGAAAAAACTCATGGGAATGGCGGCGGTGGGCGCGATACTCGTCGCCCTCACCGGATGCGCGTCCGGCGGCGACGGCGGGGCCGAGGCGGGCGGCGACGGCGACCTGGTGGTCGGCTTCTCGCAGGTCGGCGCGGAGAGCGGTTGGCGCACCGCCAACACCAAGTCGATCCAGAGCTCCTTCGAGGACGCGGGCATCGAGCTCAAGTTCTCCGACGCTCAGGGCAAGCAGGAGAACCAGATCAAGGCGATCCGCTCGTACATCACCCAGCAGGTCGACGTGATCGCGTTCTCGCCGGTCGTCGAATCGGGCTGGGACACCGTGCTCAAGGAGGCCAAGGACGCCGGCATCCCCGTGGTGCTGACCGACCGCTCGGTCGACTCGGAGGACGACTCGCTCTACGAGTCCTTCCTCGGCTCCGACTTCATCCTCGAGGGCGAGCGGGCGGGCGACTGGGTCAACACCGAGTTCGCCGACGCGAGCAGCGTGAAGGTGGTGGAGCTGCAGGGCACCACCGGTGCTGCCCCGGCCAACGACCGGGCCGAGGGCTTCCGCAACAAGGTCACCGACCCGAAGTTCGAGATCGTCGCCACCCAGACCGGCGACTTCACCCGGGCGGGCGGCAAGCAGGTGATGGAGGCATTCCTCAAGGCGCACCCGCAGATCGATCTGGTCTACGCGCACAACGACGACATGGGACTCGGCGCGATCGAGGCCATCGAGGCGGCGGGCAAGGTGCCGGGAACCGACATCAAGATCGTCACCGTCGACGCGGTGAAGGACGGCATGACCGCGCTCTCCGAGGGCAAGATCAACTTCATCGTGGAGTGCTCGCCGCTGCTGGGCGACCAGCTCGTGGAGATCGCGGAGAAGGTCGCCGCCGGCGAGAAGGTGGAGAAGCGGATCGTGACTGAGGAGGGCACCTTCACCCAGGAGCAGGCCATCGAGGCGCTGCCCGACCGGCAGTACTGATCGACCGACGGTTCCGACCGTCACCACCACAGCACAGTCGTCGGGTCCGGCCGAGAGGCCGGACCCGACTCACGGACCGCACTCAACGAAGAGGACAGCGCGAGCATGACCACAACGCCAGCCCCCAGCCGCAGGATGGACGCGCGAGCGCCCTCCACCGACCCGATCATCGAGATGACCGACATCTCGATCAGCTTCCCGGGGGTGAAGGCGCTCGACTCGGTGAGCTTCCGCATGTTCCCCGGCGAGGTGCACTCGCTGATGGGCGAGAACGGCGCGGGCAAGTCCACGCTGATCAAGGCCCTCACCGGCGTCTACTCCATCGACAGCGGCACCATCAGCCTCGCCGGCGCCCCGCTGTCGATCAGCGGCCCGGCCCAGGCGCAGGCCGCCGGCATCAGCACCGTCTACCAGGAGGTCAACCTCCTTCCCAACCTCTCCGTGGCCGAGAACATCATGCTCGGCCGCGAGCCCCGCCGCCTCGGCGCGATCGACTGGCGGGCGATGCGCGCCAGAGCGGCCGAGCTGCTCGCCCGCCTCAACCTCGACATCGACCCCGGCTCGCCGCTCAGCTCGCACTCGCTTGCCGTGCAGCAGCTCATCGCGATCGCGAGGGCCACCGGCGTCGACGCCAAGGTGCTCGTGCTCGACGAGCCCACGTCGAGCCTCGACGCCGACGAGGTCTCGGAGCTCTTCCGGGTGATCCGCGGCCTCAAGGACGCGGGGGTGGCGATCCTCTTCGTCTCCCACTTCCTCGACCAGGTCTACGAGATCTCCGACCGGCTCACGGTGCTGCGCAACGGCGCGCTCGTGGGGGAGTACCTCACCCGGGAGATCCTCCGGATCGAGCTGGTGCACAAGATGATCGGCAAGGAGCTCGCCACCCTGGAGAGCCTGGAGACGAAGACCCGCGTGGCGGCGGTGGCCGAGGGCGAGCCGACCGATACGCCCTATCTGCGGGCCACCGGCCTCGGGCGCACGGGCTCGGTGGAGCCCACCGACCTGGAGATCCACCAGGGCGAGGTGGTGGGGCTGGCCGGCCTGCTCGGCTCCGGCCGCACCGAGATCGCCCGGCTGATCACCGGCGCGGACAGGGCGGACAGCGGGGAGCTCCACATCCGCGGCGAGAAGAAGCGGCTGCGCACCCCGCGTGCCGCCCTGCGCGACCGGATCGCCTACTCCTCGGAAGACCGCAAGCGCGAGGGCATCGTGGAGGAGCTCAGCGTGCGCGACAACATCGTGCTCGCCCTGCAGGCCGACCGCGGCTGGCTGCGGCGCATCTCGCGGCGGCGGCAGGACGAGCTGGCGCAGAGCTACATCTCCGCGCTCGGCATCCGCCCGGCCAACCCCGAGGCGCTGGTGCGCAACCTCAGCGGCGGCAACCAGCAGAAGGTGCTGCTTGCGCGCTGGCTGGCGGTGGCGCCGCGGCTGCTGGTGCTCGACGAGCCGACCCGCGGCATCGACGTGGGCGCGAAGGCGGAGATCCAGAAGCTGGTCTCCAGCCTCGCCGACGAGGGCATGGCCGTGGTGTTCATCTCGGCGGAGCTCGAGGAGGTGCTGCGGCTCAGCCACCGCATCGCCGTGATGCGCGACCGGCGCAAGGTGGCCGACCTGCCGAACGAGGACGTCACCGTGGGCGAGATCATGGCCCTCATCGCGAGCGGAGCGGACGCATGAACCCCGGCACTCTCCGCGACCTGCCCAAGGCGCGCCTGTTCTGGCCGATCGTGACGCTGGCGGCCCTGCTGCTGCTGAACGTGGCCGTCTCGCCCGGCTTCTTCCAGATCCAGTTCCAGAACGGGCACCTCTTCGGCAGCCTGATCGACATCCTGCGCAACGGGGCGCCAACGCTCCTGGTGGCGCTCGGCATGACGCTGGTGATCGCCACCCGCGGCATCGACCTCTCGGTGGGCGCCGTGGTCGCGATCTCCGGCGCGCTGGCCTGCACGATCATCGCCGACTCCCCGACGCCCGACGACCTCGGCACGGTGTTCTTCGCCGTCACGGTGGCCGTGGGCTTCTCGCTCGTGCTCGGGGCGTGGAACGGGCTGCTGGTCGCGGTGTTCGGCATCCAGCCGATCATCGCGACCCTCATCCTGATGACCGCGGGCCGCGGTATCGCGATGCTGATCACCGAGGGGCAGATCATCACCGTCTCGAGCGCGCCCTACAAGGTGATCGGGGCCGGCTACTGGTTCGGCCTGCCCGCGTCGATCGTGATCGCCGCCGCGATGTTCGTGGTGGCCGCGCTGCTCACCCGCAAGACGGCGCTCGGCCTGCTGATCGAGTCGGTGGGCATCAACCCGGTCGCCAGCCGGCTCGCGGGCGTGCGCGCCCGCGGCATCGTCTGGACCGTCTACGTGTTCAGCGCGGTCTGCGCCGCGGTCGCCGGCCTGATGATCTCCTCGAACGTGACGGCGGCCGACGCGAACAGCGCCGGGCTCTGGATCGAGATGGACGCCATCCTCGCCGTGGTGATCGGCGGCACCTCGTTGGCCGGCGGCCGGTACTCGCTCACCGGCACGCTGATCGGGGCCTTCGTGATCCAGACCCTCACCACCACCGTCTACACCGTGGGCATCGCTCCCTCGATCACCCTGGTCTTCAAGGCGCTCGTGGTGATCGCGGTCTGCCTGCTGCAGTCGCCCGTGCTGCAGCAGCGGATGCAGGCGCGGCGGCGTCCCCCGGGGAGCCGGCCACCGGCATCCGCCCGGTCTGCGAAGAAGTCCGACTCCGCGAAGAAGGGGGCACTCGTCTCATGAGCACCTCGATGGCCCCAGCCTTCTCGCTGGCCCGCACCGGCCGCGGCATCCTCGGCTCGCGCTACACGCCCGTGCTGGTCACCCTCGCCCTGCTGATCGTGATGTTCCTGGTCGGGGCGAGCCGGTACCGCGGCTTCGCCTCCGGGCAGGTGGTGGCGAACCTGTTCGTCGACAACGCCTTCCTGATCGTGCTCGCCGTGGGGATGACCTTCGTCATCCTCACCGGCGGCATCGACCTGTCGGTCGGCTCGGTGGTGGCGCTCTCCACCATGATCGCGGCGTCGCTCGCGCGGGACGGCTGGCCGCCGGCCGCGGTGATCCTCGTGGTGCTGGTGACCAGCTCGACGCTCGGGCTGCTGGTGGGGCTGGTGATCCACTACTTCGCGATCCAGCCCTTCATCGCGACGCTCGCCGCGATGTTCCTGGCCCGCGGCCTCTGCTACGTGATCAGCCTCGACTCGATCTCGATCACCGAGCCGTGGTTCACCGCGATGGCGCAGACCCGCATCCCGCTGGCGCCGGGCCTCACCATCTCGCCGAGCGTGATCGTGGCCGCCGTGGTGGTGGTCGTCGCCTTCGTGGTGCTGCACTACTCGCGGCTGGGCCGCACCGTGTACGCCATCGGCGGCGGCGAGCAGTCGGCGACGCTGATGGGCCTGCCCGTGCCGCGCACCAAGGTGCTGGTCTACGTGATCAGCGGGTTCTGCTCCGGGGTGGCGGGGGTGCTGTTCACCTTCTACACGCTCTCCGGCTACAGCCTCACGGCGGTGGGCATGGAGCTCGACGCCATCGCCGCGGTGGTGATCGGCGGGACGCTGCTCACCGGCGGCTACGGCTTCGTTCTCGGATCGCTGCTCGGGGTGCTGCTGCTCGGGGTGATCCAGACCATCATCAGCTTCGAGGGAACGCTCTCCTCGTGGTGGACGAAGATCGTGATCGGCTCGCTGCTGCTGGTGTTCATCATCCTCCAGCGCCTGCTCACCGCGCGGCGGCGCTGACCCGGCCAGCGATAATGGCCTGTACGGGGCATGGCGGACTGGGGAGCGGAACGGGCTGGTGAGTATCGACGACAGGGCGCGCGCGGCGACGATCTTCGACGTCGCACGCCTCGCCGGGGTGTCGCACCAGACCGTGTCGCGGGTGCTGAACGACCTGCCGAACGTGCGGCCGGCCACCCGCGTGCGCGTCGAGGACGCGATCAAGCAGCTGCGCTACAGGCCCTCGCCCGCTGCGCGCGCCCTGGTCACCCGCCGCTCGCGCACCATCGGCCTGATCACCACGGGCAACCCCGACTACGGGCCGTCCAGCATCCTGCTCGGCTTCACCGAGGCCGCCCGCCACGCCCGCTACCTGGTGAGCATCTCGAGCATGCTGGAGACGGATGTCGCGTCGATGCGGGCCGCGGTCGAGCTGCTGCTCAGCCAGAACGTGGAGGCGATCGTGCTGATCGCCGCCCACCGCGGCGCGCTCGAGGCCATCCAGGGGATCGACCTCGGGGTGCCGCTGCTCGCCGTGGAGTCGAGCGGCCGGGTCGGCTTCCACAGCGTGTCGATCGACCAGTTCCGCGGCGGCTACGACGCCACCTGCCACCTCATCTCCCTCGGCCACCGCGGGATCGTGCACGTGGCCGGCCCCGAGGACTCGATGGACGCCACCGAGCGGGTGCGCGGCTGGCAGGCGGCGCTCGCCGAGCACGCCCTGGTCGCGCGCGAGCCGCTGGTGGGGGACTGGAGCCCGGCGAGCGGATTCCGGCTCGGGCTCGAGCTGGCGGACGACCCGGCGCTCGCCGCCGGCTCGGATGCGCCGATCACCGCCGTGTTCAGCGCCAACGACCAGATGGCGCTCGGGGTGATGCACGCGCTCGGCACCCGGGGCATCCGCGTGCCGCAGGACGTGAGCGTGATGGGCTTCGACGACATCCCGGAGGCGGAGCACTTCACGCCGCCGCTGAGCACGGTGCGGCAGGACTTCGGCGAGCTCGGGCGCACCGTGATGTCGACGCTGCTGGCGGTCATCCAGGACGGGTCTCTCGAGGAGGCGCCGCATCCGCTCGCCCAGCTCGTGGAGCGCGAGTCGACGGCGGCGCCGCGGGAGTGACCTCAGGAGCGGCGGGCCGCGTACTGCCCGGCGATCAGCGCCGCCGAGCCGGCGGGCAGGCTCACCGCGATCTGGGTGGACCACTCCGGCAGCTCCCCGGTGAGGGCCCAGCCGGCCTGCCTGGCCGCGCCGGCCGCCACGTACTCGCCGGGCAGCGGCACGTCGACGGGCAGGCCGAAGACCTCGGCCGCGATGCGCTGCACCGCCGGGTTCTGCGCCGCCCCGCCCACGAGCAGGATGCGCTCGGCGCCGACGCCGAGCGCCGTCACCGCCTCGAGGCCCTCCGCGAGCGCGCTCAGCATGCCCTCGATGGCGGCGCGGGCCAGGGCCGGGCGGGTGGTGTTGGCCAGGGTCATGCCGAACAGCGTGGCCGTGGCGTCGGGCAGGTTGGGCGTGCGCTCGCCCTCGAAGTACGGCTGCAGCACCAGGCCGCCCGAGCCCGGCTGCGCCTGCAGGGCGAGCTCGCCCAGCTCGTCGTGGTCCACGCCGAGCAGCCCGGCCACCGCGTCGAGCACCCTGGCCGCGTTCATGGTGGCGACCAGCGGCAGGAAGCGGCCGGTGGCGTCGGCGAAACCCGCGACCGTGCCGGTGGCGTCGTTCGTGGGAACGTCGGTGACCGCGAACACGGTGCCGCTCGTACCGATCGAGACCACCACGTCGCCCGTCGAGGCGCCGAGGCCGAGCGCGGCGCCCGCGTTGTCGCCGGCCCCCGCGCCCACGACGACCTCCGCCCCTCCCGCCCCACCCTCTCTCGGAAATTCAGGAAGATCGCCCACCGTGCCGGCCCGGGCCCCCGGCGCAATCACGGTCGGCAGCACCACGCGCCGCCCAAGTCCTGAATTTCCGAAGGCGGCGTCGAGCAGGGGGCGGTCGTACTCGCCGGTGACGGCGTTGAAGTAGGAGGTGCCGCTCGCGTCGGAGCGGTCGGTGGCCAGCGCCTCGAGCACCGGGCCGAGCGGGCTCTCGCCCTCCGGCCCGTAGCCGCGCAGGCGCCAGCTCAGCCAGTCGTGCGGCAGCGCCACGGCCGCGATGCGCTCGGCGTTCGCGCGCTCGTTCCGCCACAGCCAGCGCAGCTTCGTGAGCGTGAAGGAGGCGACCGGAACCGACCCGGTGCGCTCGGCCAGCGCGGCCGCGCCCAGCTCCTCGATCAGCTCGGCGGCGTCGCCCGCCGACCTCGTGTCGTTCCAGAGCAGGGCGGGGCGGATGACGCGTCCCTCGACGTCGAGCACGACGCAGCCGTGCTGCTGGGCCCCGACCGAGATCGCGGCCACACCGTCGAGGCCGCCGGCATCCGCCAGCGCGGCCCGCAGCGCGTCCCACCAGGCCGCCGGGTCCACCTCGGTGCCCTCGGGGTGCGCCGCCCGACCGGAGCGCACGATGGACCCCGTCTCGAGGTCGCGCACCACGACCTTGCAGCTCTGGGTCGATGAGTCCACGCCGGCTACCAGGGTCATGTGCGTCCTTCCACGGTGAAGTGTCCCGCTCCAGCGCCGGGGCGCGAGGGGCTCTGACGAGGTTAGCGCCGTCGGGGTCCCGAGAACGTTTCGGATCTCGGGAATACGGCCACGGGCATCCGTGTTCTTCTGTCTCGGGGCAGTGCGCAACGACGGACCTTCCCCGTCCTCCGCCCGCTTCTCCCACGGTTAGTCAGAGTCCTTGAGCACTGTTGTACACCCCGGTGATTCGCTCACCGCCCGCCAGAAGTTCGTCTACGTCATCGTGCTCGGCGCCCTCACCGCCCTCGGCCCGTTCACGATCGACCTGTACCTGCCTGCCTTCCCCGCCGTGGCGAGGGACCTCGCGGTCTCCGACGCGGCGATCCAGCTCACGCTGACCGCGACCACCATCGGCTTCGCCCTCGGGCAGCTGCTCGTCGGGCCGTGGAGCGACAAGGTGGGCCGGCGCCTCCCGCTGATCATCGCCACCGCCGTGCACATCGCGGCAAGCATCGGGGTGGCCTTCGCCCCCGACGTGTTCTGGGTGGGCGTGTTCCGCGTGCTGCAGGGCGTCGGCGCTGCCGGCGGCGGCGTGGTCGCGATGGCCATGGTGCGCGACCTGTTCGGCGGGCTCCCCCTGGTGCGCATGCTGTCGCGCCTCGCGCTCGTCTCCGGGCTCGCGCCGATCCTCGCCCCGCTGATCGGCTCCCAGCTGCTGCTCGTGCTCGACTGGCGCGGCATCTTCGTCTTCCTCACCGCCTACGGCGTGCTCGCCATCCTCGCCGCCATCTTCTTCCTCGTGGAGACCCTGCCCGCCGAGCGCCGCGCCGACCGCGGCCACAGCACCGTCGGCCAGCGCTACAGGGCGCTGTTCAGCGACCGGGTGTTCGTCGGCGTGGTGATCATCGGCGGCATGACCTTCTCCGGGCTGTTCTCCTACCTCTCCGCCTCGTCGTTCCTGTTCCAGGAGGTCTACGGCCTCAACGCCCAGGAGTTCGGGCTGCTCTTCGCCGTCAACTCGATCGGCATCGTCATCGGGGTGCAGACCAGCTCGCGGCTGGCCAAGTACGTGGCCCCGCAGTGGATCCTGCTCGGCGCCGTCACGGGCATGCTGCTCTCGTCCGTCACGATCGTCGCGCTCGACATCGCCAACGTGGGCCTGCTGGGCATCCTCATCCCGCTGTTCTTCTTCATCATGTCGTGCGGCTTCGCGTTCCCCTGCCAGCAGGTCCTCGCACTCGCGGGCCACGGCGGCGAGGCGGCGACGGCGGCCTCCGTGCTCGGCGCGGTCAACTTCGGCCTCGCCGGCCTGATCTCGCCGATCGTCGGGCTCTTCGGAATCCAGAACGCCGTGCCGATGGGCGCCGTGATGGCGCTCACCGCGATGGTCTCCCTGATCGTGATGTGGCTGATCGTGAAGCCGCAGACGGTACCTGCGTTAGCCCACTAGGGTGTGAGGGAGAAGGGCCGCACATGTCGCTTGTCTTCCCCAATTCGCTCGCCGCGAAGACCTCCAACCTCGCCCTCTCCCGGGGCGCCTACTGGTTCGGCATCGTCTGCCTGGGCTCGGTGTTCCTGAGCCTCGCGCTCATCCAGCTCGACCGCTCCAGCCGCGAGCCCTGGGCGGCGATGCTCGCCGTGCTCGCGATCGCGGCGGCGGGCACCCTGCTGGCGCGTCCGGGCGGCGACCGCCTGCCGGTGATCGCCGGCGCCACCGCGCTGGCCCTCGCCGGCAGCACGCTGTTCGCCGCCGTGCTCCTGCCGAACCTCGGCGGCGGCGACGCGGGCGGACAGGTCTTCCTCTCGCTCGTCGCGATCGCGATCGTCTTCTTCGGCGCGATCGCCTGCCGCAGCCGCCCCGGCGTCGTCGGCATCGTCGTCGCGAGCATCGTGGCGGAGGCCCCGGTGGTGGTCGTCTCCCTGCTCATCGACCGCCCGCTCGCCCTCGACCTCCCGGCCGCCGCCTGCGCGGCCGCCCTGCTCGCCATCCTCGCCCTGCTCTCCTTCAGCCGCAGGCGCTCCCGCTCGAGCGAACCGGTGCTCAGCCGCGCCAGCGCCGACGACCGCCGCGCGACCGAGGCCGCCCGGGCGGCGCACAGCTCCTCGGCGCTGCTGCACGACACCATCCTCAACGAGCTCGCCGTGGTGGCGGCGGTCGCGCCCGGCCCGCTGACGCAGCGGGCGCGCGAGCAGATGGCGCGCAGCCTGCGCCTCGTCGACGCGGGCGGGCACGCCAGAGCGGATGCGCCCGAGGTCGCCTCTGGCCCCGCCGCCGGCGCGAGACTGAGCGGCGACCTCGCCGCCGCCGTCGAGTGGGCGGCCGCGACCGGGCTCGATGTGACCGTGGTCGGCGACGTCTCCGCCCTCGGCTCCCTCCCCGCGCGGTCGGAGGAGGCGCTCGGCCTCGCCGTGCGGCAGTGCCTCGCCAACGTCGTCGCGCACGCCGGGGTCGGCTCCGCCGAGCTCACCGTCATCGCCACAGAGACCGAGCTGTGCGTGATGGTGATCGACGCCGGGGTGGGCTTCGCCGAGTCCGACGCCGCCACCGACCGGATGGGCATCCGTCTCTCGGTGCGCGGCCGGATCGCGGCCGCGGGCGGCACGGTGCAAGTGTGGAGCTCGCCCGGCGCCGGAACCGCCATCTCGATGTCGGTGCCGCGATGAGGGGCTCGATCACCGCGCAGCAGCTCGACCCGCTCGGCGGCATCACCGCCCGGGTGCTCGTGGTGATCGGTGTGGCCGTGGGCCTCGTGGTCGCGGTCGGCATCAGCCTCACGACCACGGCGCAGGTGGGCCACCCCGTGCTCGAGGCGGCAGCCCTGCTCGCGATCACGGCTTCCGGCGTCTACTACATCCGCGCCACCAGCCCGTTCCGCGTCGCCTTCTCGATGCGCTCCCACGCGATCGTCTGCCTGCTCGCGCTCGCCGCGGTGCTGCTGAACGCCCTCGCGCAGTGGGGCTCCAACACGATGGTGCGCGACGACTGGGGGCCGCTCGCGATGGCGATCGTCACCGTCACCATGGGCTCCTACCGCCCCGCGCGCGAGATCGTCGTGTGCTCCCTCGTCTGCGCCGCCGTGATCGCCGCGCTCTCCTTCCTGCAGGCCGACACCTTCCGCGCCGAGGTCCCCGCGCTCGTCTACGCCATCCTGCCCGCCACGCCGGTGCTCGCCTCCGGCGCCGCTGCGGCCACCTTCTCCCGCTCGCTGGTGGGGAGCCTGCTCGACTGGCGCCGGTCTGCGGGACTCGGCGGCGCATCCGCTCTCGGCGACGCGGACCAGCCGGACGTGCGCAGGGCCAGCCACCTGGTGCACCTCGACGAGCAGGTGCTGCCCTTTCTGCGGGTGGTCGCGCATGTCGGCGAGGTCTCCGAAGCGGATGGCGCGCGAGCGCGCCTGCTCGCGCGCGAACTGCGCACCCTGATGCTGATCGACACCGAGCGCAGCTGGCTGGAGCGCATCGTGCGGCGCGTCTCCGACCCGCAGCGGGTCGCGGAGCGGATGGGGGAGAGCGAGCGCGGCTTCCTGCGCGCGGTGGTCGCCCACGTGCAGCGCGGCGAGCTGTTCGACGCCGAGACCCTGCGGCTGACCCTGCGCGATGACGCGGGGCAGCAGACCGTCACCGCCGAGGTGGAGTGCCTGCCCGGCAGGAGCCCGCGCGTGCACCTCGCGCCGTACATCGCCGTAGCACACAGCCTGTTCGACCGGGTGGACTGGCAGATCGCCGGAACCGCGCTTACGATCGTGGTCTCCGCCGGTACCCCGGCGAGGATTCGCGGCGGGCAGCAGTCCCGGCGGGACGGTGTGTCCGAGGGGACGCAGTAGCGCGAGGAGACGCAGTGGAGCGACGCAGGGCGGCACCCGAGGAGTTCCCGGCGGCCAAGCGCGTCTCGCGCCGCTGGCCGGTCGTGAGCGGGATCACCGCCGTCGCGCTCGTGGTCGCGCTCGGCGCGGTCATCCTGGTGCGCGGCAATCTCCCCTTCGAGGACGAGGCGGAGTGGATGGAGGAGATCGTCGAGCACCGCAGCCCGTTCTGGGAGGTGCCGGCGCTGCTGATGAACTTCCTCGGCGGAGGCTGGTTCGCCTTCGCGCTGCCCCTGGCGATCGTGGTGGTGCTCTGCCTGCTGCGCCGCTTCTGGAGCGCGCTGTTCCTCGCCGGCGCGAGCGTGGCGAGCGCGCTCGCCGTGCAGCTGCTCAAGGGCGTCTTCGGCCGGCCGCGGCCCGAGGACATGCTCGTGGTGGCCGACATCGGCTCCTTCCCCTCCGGGCACAGCGCGAACGCGGCGACCCTCGCCGTGTGCCTCGGCCTGATCCTCTGGCGCGCCTGGGTGTGGGTGGCCGGCGTCTGCTACGTGCTGCTGATGATGCTCAGCCGCACCTACCTCGGCGCGCACTGGATCAGCGACACCATCGGCGGCCTGCTGCTCGGCGCGGCGATCGCCCTTATCCTCTGGGCGCCGCTCGCGCACAAGCTCCGGGTGGAAATCTCCGGCAGAGACGGCCCGAGGCGCTAGCGTCGGCACCATGAGAATTCTGCTCGTGGGTGCCGGAGGCGTGGGGACTGCAATCGCGAAGATCGCCGCCCGACGGCGGTTCTACGAGTTGATCGTGGTGAGCGACTACGACCCCGCGCGCGCCCAGGCCGCGATCGACTGGATCGCCGAGCGCCACGGCGCCGAGGCCGCCGCCCGCTTCGTCGCCGCGCGCATCGACGCCTCCGACGCAGACGACGTCGCCGCGCTCGCCCGCGAGCACGGCGCGACCCACGTGATGAACGCGGTCGAGCCGAAGTTCGTGCCCGCCGTCTTCGCCGGGGCGCTCGCCGCGGGCGCCGACTACCTCGACATGGCGATGAGCCTCTCGGAGCCGCACCCCTCGCATCCGCTCACCGAGACCGGCGTCAAGCTCGGCGACGACCAGTTCGCGCAGGCGCCCGACTGGGACGCGGCCGGCCGCCTCGCGCTCGTGGGCATGGGGGTGGAGCCCGGCCTCAGCGACGTCTTCGCCCGCTACGCGGCCGACCGCCTGTTCAGCGAGATCGAAGAGCTCGGCACCAGGGACGGCGCGGACCTGGTGGTGACGGATGACGCGGGCAACGAGATCTTCGCCCCCTCCTTCTCGATCTGGACCACGATCGAGGAGTGCCTCAACCCGCCCGTGGTGTGGGAGAAGGAGCGCGGCTGGTTCACCACGGCGCCGTTCAGCGAGCCGGAGGTCTTCGACTTCCCGGGCGGGATCGGGCCGGTGGAGTGCGTGAACGTGGAGCACGAGGAGGTGCTGCTGATGCCGCGCTGGATCGACGCGAAGCGGGTGACCTTCAAGTACGGACTGGGCGAGGAGTTCATCGGGATCCTCAAGACCCTGCACCAGCTGGGGCTCGACAGGACGGAGCCGCTCACCGTCCGCAGCGCGGACGGGCCGGTGCGGGTGGCGCCGCGCGACGTGGTGGCGGCGGGACTGCCCGACCCGGCCTCGATCGGCCCGCGGATGACGGGGAAGACCTGCGCCGGCCTCTGGGTCACCGGCACCGGGGTCGACGGCCGGCCCCGGGAGGTCTACCTGTACCACGTGGCCGACAACGAGACCACGATGGCCGAGTACGACAGCCAGTGCGTGGTGTGGCAGACGGCGCTCAATCCGGTCATCGCCCTCGAGCTGCTCGCGGCCGGGATCTGGACGGGCAGGGGGGTTCTCGGCCCGGAGGCGTTCGATGCAGAGCCCTTCCTCGAGCTCATGGCCCGTCCGGTCGCCGAGGGCGGCTACGGTGAGCACTGGGGACTTGAGGATAGGCTGGAAGACCATGAGCGAACCACGGGTTAACGAGCTGCTGGCGATAGCCCTCGAGGTGCTCGAAGAGGAGGGCCTCGAGAACCTCGGGGTCGGAACGATCTCCCGCCGCGCGGGCATCAAGCCGCCGTCGCTCTACAAGCAGTTCGAGAGCAAGGCCGACATCGAGCGGCAGCTCGCCGACCTCGGCTTCGGCCTCTGGGTGGCCCAGCTGGCCGCCGCCTCCGACGCGCTGCCCGAGACCGCCACGCGCTACGACCACATCGAGTCGATCGCCCGCGCCTACCGCAGGCTCGGGCTCGAGCATCCGCAGCTGTTCCGCCTGATGAACCTCCGCCCCTTCCTCGGGGTGGAGCTGATGCGGGCCGTCGGCGAGACGACCAAGATCGACTACGCCGCGCTGTTCCCGAGCATGATGGTGAGCATGAGCTTCTGGGCCTGGGGCCACGGGATCCTGGTGCTCGAGTCAGCAGGGCGCTTCCCCGCCGCCGTCGACACCGACGACATGTGGAAGCTGATGATCGACTCGATCCACGCGATCGCCTAGCGCCGTGAGAATCGTCGCGATCGAGCTGCACCGGGTGGCCCTGCCGCTGGTGCGACGCTTCGAGACCTCCTTCGGGGTGCAGACCACGCGCGACGTGCTGCTCGTGCGGGTGCGAGCGGATGTCGGCGACGGCTGGGGAGAGTGCGTCGCGGGAGCGGAGCCCGTCTACTCGAGCGAGTACACCGACGGCGCCGAGCACGTGATCACGAACTACCTGGCGCCGGCGCTGCTGCGCGCCGGGTCGGTGACCGCGGAGTCGGTGGCGCAGCAGCTCTCCTTCGTGGTCGGGCACCGCATGGCCAAGGCCGCGCTGGAGACGGCGGTGCTCGACGCGCAGACCCGGGCTTCGGGTCAGAGCTTCGGCGAGTACTTCGGTGCGGTGCGGGCCGCGGTGGACTGCGGGGTCTCGGTGGGCATCGCCCCCACGCTCGACGAGCTGCTCGCCGAGGTGGACGGCTACGTCGCCGACGGCTACCGCCGGATCAAGCTGAAGATCAAGCCCGGCTGGGACATCGAGCCGGTGCGCGCCGTGCGCGACCTCATCGGCGACCTGCCGCTGCAGGTGGACGCGAACACCGCGTACACCCTGGCCGACGTGGACCGGCTGCGGCTGCTCGACGAGTTCGACCTGCTGCTGATCGAGCAGCCCTTCGAGGAGGAGGACATCCTCAGCCACGTCACCCTGGCCGCGGCGATCGCGACGCCGGTGTGCCTGGACGAGTCGATCCACAGCGCGCTGATCGCGGTCGACGCGATCGAGCGCGGGGCGACGAGCGTCGTCAACATCAAGGCCGGCCGGGTGGGCGGCTACCTCGAGGCGGTGCGGGTGCACGACGTCTGCGCGGAGCTCGACGTGCCCGTCTGGTGCGGCGGCATGCTGGAGACCGGCGTCGGCCGCGCAGCCAACGTGGCCCTCGCGGGGATGGAGAACTTCACCCTGCCCGGCGACACCTCGGCGTCGAGCCGGTTCTACGCCGACGACATCACCGAGCCCTTCGTGCTGGTCGACGGGCGCCTGGCCGTTCCGACCGGCGCGGGGAGCGGCGTCGAGGTGCGGGAGCAGCTGCTCGCCGAGTGGGCGTTGCGGGCTCCGGTGACGCTGCGCTGATCGGCCGCGCTAAGAGGCGAGCGTGGGCTGCACCGCGAGCGCACTGAGTGCGAAGTACGCGATCGCGCCGCCGCAGAGCAGCGCGAGGCCGAGCCCGGACAGGGCGAGCACCGGCCGTCGTTCGAACCAGTAGAGCAGTCCCGGGTAGCGCAGGGAGATGTCCCGCGTCGACATCCCCTCCACCTGTTCGCTGGTGGGAACCCCGAGGGTGTCGCGCACCGCCGCGATGGACTCCGGCGACCAGAACTGCCCGCGCATCCGCACCACCTGCCTGCCCTCGTGGTCGCGCACGAAGAACTGCGGCACGGTGTCGGCGTCGCCGCCGTAGAAGGCGTGCACCAGCACGGTCGAGCCGATCCGCTCGCTGCCGATGCGGGTGACGAGGCCGAAGAAGCCGCGCTCGACGATCCCGTCGCTGTGCACCCAGATGCCCACCCGGAAGAAGCTCCACGTGGCCAGCAGGAAGAGCGCGGAGACCAGCGCCTGCGCAACCAGCACGGGCAGCCAGGAGCCCAGCGGGATGGTGACGAAGTAGACCACTCCGAAGGCCGGGATCGCGAAGGCGAGCAGGGCGGCGATCGCCTGCCGGAACAGGCGCGGCTTCGGACGGAGGTGCTGGTAGCCCTCAGGGACGCGGCGGCGCGTCGTCGCGCTCGAGCGCGGGTGGTGCCGGTGTCCCGTCATGAGTTCGCCTGCCTGTGCATCGTTCCGCCGGTGTCGCGGTCGGAATCCCTCCACCATATCGAGGATCGACGTCGGGTGAGTCCGTTTCATCCGGTTTGCGGACACGATCCGATTGCGCTTTCCCAAATCATGGCGAGAAGACCTCGTTTCCGCCTAGGGTGGCAGGGCGGACTGCCGGTCAGGATGCACGCCGCTGTCAATCGAACGAACGAATGAACGAAGGTTTAGACGTGTCCCTCCCCAGCTACGAGCAGTTCCGTCAGGCGCTCACCGATCCCGCCGTGCGCGCACAGATCGGCCTCGTCATCTCCGACGCCGACGCGCAGTCGCTCGTGACGAACGAGGAGTGGGCCAGAAACTACTTCGACTCCTGGATCGCGATGGCGGCTCCCGCCGCCGCTGCTCCCGAGGCCCCGACGGCGGTGCTGCCCTCAGCGCCGAGCCAGCCCGACTACCCGGCCGCGCCGCAGGGCTACGCCGCTCCCGAGCAGGGCTACGCCGCACCGCAGGGGTACGCCGCGCCGCAGGGCCAGCCCGGCCAGCAGATGCCGCAGGGGCAGATGCCGAAGAAGAAGGGCCTGCCCGGCTGGGCGATCGGCGTCATCATCGGCGGCGCGGTGCTGCTGCTGCTCGGCGCGATCGGCATCGGTGCCTTCGTATTCACCACCATCAACGACGCAACCACCGCATCCAGCACCACGGAGCCGGGCGTCGCGACGCCGACTCCCGACGCCGACGACCCAGCCACCGGCGAGGACGACACGGACACCCCGTCGAGCCCCTTCGGCGACGTGGGCGCCGACCTCGACTACAGCGAGGCGGATGCCGCCTCCTACCTCGCCGTCGCCGGCCCGGCCTACGGGCTCGAGGCCTCGGAGTACATCGACCAGGAGTTCATCGACGAGACCCTCATCACCGCGGGCGAGTCGGTGTGCTGGTCGCTCGACGCGGGCATCTCCGAGAGCGAGCTGACCGAGTCCCTCGACTCCGCCGGCCTCGAGGCGGGCGCCGGCGCGCAGATCATCGGCGCCGCCAAGCAGTACCTCTGCAACTAGGGCGCGGCGGCGAAACAGAAAAGTCCCGGACCCTAGGGTCCGGGACTTTCCTGTGTCCTGAGACAGGACCGCGGCGGAGGATGGGGGATTCGAACCCCCGAGGGCTTGCACCCAACCAACTTTCCAAGCTGGCGCCATAGGCCACTAGGCGAATCCTCCTGGCGGGTCGTCTCCTCCGGAGGAAGAAACAACCTCGTACAGCGTACGGGATGTTCGCGGTCGTGCACGCCGCCGAGCGTCAGTGCAGGACGGTGTCGCCGGGCAGCTCCCCGAAGCGGGAGTCGACGTCGGCGCGCAGCCCGGCCACGAAGCCGCTGTCGGCGCCGAGCGTCTCCTCCGCCGCGGCGAGGGCGCGCTCGGCGGCCGTACGCTGCGCGGAGGCGATGGTGTCCCTGATCAGGCGACCCAGCGCATCCGCTCGCAGCCCCAGCGCGGCATCCGCCACCGTCACGTCGGTGATCCGGGCGCCGGCCGTGGCGGTGACCGTCACCTCGCCGCGGGCGGAGCGCACGGTGGCGGTGGTCGCGGCGACCGTCTCGGCGAGTACGGTCACGGCGGCGGTGCGCTCGCGGGCGTCCTGCACCTGGGAGCGGATGCGCGCGCGGGCGCTGTCGAGGTCGTCGAATGCGTCGGTCATGGGGCTGGGTCCTGTCTGCGTTGTGGAGCTCGTGGGATCTGGTGTTCGGGTCTACTCGCCGAGGAAGTCGACGACGTCGTCCCAGGGGGCGGAGAACCTGGTGTCGCCCTCGTCGTCGAAGCCGAGCTCTGCACCCAGGGACCCGAGGTCGATGTAGTCCGTGTCGCTGCCGACCGGACCGACGGACGCGGTGATCGAGAGGGTGTTCACGTCGCTGAGATCCACGTTGTCAGTCACGAGCTGCAGCATGGTGCGCAGGCCCGCCGCGTCGAGGGTGTCGGCCTCGAGCTCGGCAGACGCCCACACGTTGACGGAGAAGCCGTCGACTCTCGAGCCCGCCTCCGAGGCGGTGATTCCGAGGTCGCTGGCGATGAGCGCCGCGGGGATCGCGGTCTCCAGCGATTCGGCTCCGGGGTCGCGCACCGAGCACGCGGAGAGCACGAGAGCGGTCAGTGCGAGTATTCCTGCCGTCATTCCGGCCCGAGCGCGCACGTCACTCCCCCCACGTGTGCTGCTGGCGGTCGACGACGTCGCCGCCGAAGAAGTCGGGAAGGGGGGTGCCGTTCTCGCGCATCTGCTGCTCCCATGCGCGAACCGAGTCGGCGTAGTTCGCGTTGTTGTGCGTGCTTCCCGGCATTATGTCGCCGCCCGGAGGAGCGAGCACCACGGTCGTGCGGTTCGGCGACGTGAGGTTCTGCGTGTCGATCGACTCGCCGTCGAGCAGGGGGACCGGATCGCCGGCGTGCTCGAATGCCACGACCGGGATGTGCGGGGGGATGTCGAATGAGCCGAGAGGAGATCCGTTGGTGACGATCCCGATCGTCTCGTAGGGCGAATTCGAGTTGCTGGCGAGATTGCCTGCCATGATCCCGCCCTGGCTGAAGCCCGTGTACACGACCTGGGCGCCCGGGGGGACGCCGGCATCCGACATCGACTGCATCACCGCCCGCTCGTACTGGGTCGCGAGAAGCGGGTTGTCCATCAGCATGAGGGCGATGTTGGAATCGAGGTCGTTCGTCGCCGGGTAGTCGCGGAGGGTGTCGACGAAGTCGCTGCCGAACAACGCCTTGAGCTGCCCCCAGTCCTGCGTCGAGGGGAGCGCCACGACATAGTGGGTCTGCCCGTCCTTGACGACCTCGGTGATGTCGACGACTGAGCGCTCGGTCCCACCGAGCGAGTCGACATAGCCGTTGCTGTCGATGAGGTCCTCGAAGCTGTCGATCCGGCCCGAGGAGTTGAGCTCCTCCCACAGCGCGCGCTGGTCGGGGTCGAGATCGTCGGGGTCGAGCTCGTTGACGCGAGGGTCGCGTGCGAGGAGGTCGTCGAAGGCGCCTCCGAGGAGGGGGATCTGTTCGCGCAGCACCTCGCCCAGTGCGACGCGCAGGTAGAGCAGGCCCTCCTCGATGAGGGGGATCAGGGAGCGCAGCAGCTCGACGAGCCGTTCGAAGGCGTCGAACATCCGCCCGATGAGGTCGCCGACGACCTCGATGAACCCGAGCGCCCGCTGGCTGAGCTGCTTGAGCTGGTCGATCTTGTCGAAGGGATTGAGGGTGAAGCCGAAGAGCGAGGCGACGAGGCCGGAGAGCTCCGACAACGCGCCGACGGCGGCATCGTGCACGGCGCCCACGATCGTGGAGGCGAGCTCGAGCGACGCCGCGGTGGCCGAGCTCCACTCCGAGGCGTCGGCGAGCACGGCTTTGATGTCGTCGTGGCGCTTGCGCAGCGCCCGAGCCGTCCTGCCCTCGAGCTCGCTTATCCGTGTGGCGGAGGATGCGAGGTCCGTCTCGTAGCCGGCGAGGTCGGAGGCGACGCTCCGCCAGGTCGAGGCGAAGGAGGAGACCTGCCCCTCGTTGCCGACGAGCTCGTCTACCCACTCGTTCAGTGGGGCGACGTACTCCAGTGCCCAGGAGACGAAGTCCGCGACGGCGCCGCCGGGGTCGGAGAAGCCAGTACTGAAAGCGCCGGCGCCTCCCGGCGACCACGACCCGCTGCGCAGTGGCGCGCAGACACTGCTCGCGGTGCTCACGCGGTGCCCAGCTGGGAGAGGAAGCCCGAGACGGAGGTCACTATGGCCTGCTCGAGCTCCTCGAAGTCGTCGGCCGAGGACGCGGCGGCGGTACCGACGGCCGCGGTCACCTTGCCCGATGCCGAGACCAGCTGGGTCGAGCGGTCGGACACTGCGGTGATGGAACCGACCATCCAGGAGTTCATCATCCCGAACGCGTTCGACGAGATCGTCGTAGCCGAGATGCGCTGGGAGGATTCGGCCAGACCGTCTGCGATTCGGGTGAGGTCGGAGGCGCTGCGCCGCAGCGTGTCCCCGTCGATTGTGATCTTCTGGCTCATGCTTCGCTACTCCCCACAGATTGGCGTGATTCGAAGCTATCCGATTTCGCGCAAACTGAGGAGAGTTTTTCTTACTGTGGCGGAGAATGGGGGATTCGAACCCCCGAGGGCTTGCACCCAACCAACTTTCCAAGCTGGCGCCATAGGCCACTAGGCGAATTCTCCTGGCCGGCTGTTCGTGGAGCTGTGTGAACAACCTCATGAATCATACCTGTATATTTAACCCCGGCTCCCCGCGTGGTGTCATCCAGGCCAACTCCCCCAGGACGGAAACGTAGCAAGGGTAACCGGGCTCTGGCAGGTGCGCGGGGGGTCATTCACGTTTTCGGGCACGGTTCGTCGGTTCCGCGTGAAGAGTTGTCTCCCGTCTGACGAATCGCCCGATGTCTCGCTCCGCCCGACGTTCTGCCGCCCCGCGGCACTCCCGGGACCAAAGCCCCTGTCTCGCGTTCAGCTGGCGCGATTAGGGTGGCCTACGTGGCTTCGAGCATCTACATCACCTCCGCCGAGGGACATTCCGGCAAGTCTTCGATCGCGCTCGGGGTGCTCGACACCCTGAGCCGCGAGATCGAGAAGGTGGGTGTGTTCCGCCCGATCGCGAGATCGATCAGCGAACGCGACTACGTTCTCGAGCTCCTCCTCGCCCACGACGGCGTCGACCTCGAGTACGACGAGTGCGTGGGCGTCACCTACGACGAGGTGCACGACGACCCGGACGCGGCCCTCAGCCGCATCGTCGAGCGCTTCAAGGCCGTCGAGGCCAAGTGCGGCGCCGTGGTGATCGTCGGAAGCGACTACACCGACGTGGGAAGCCCCACCGAGCTCAGCTTCAACGCGCGCATTGCCGCGAACCTCGGCGCCCCGGTGCTGCTCGTGCTCACCGGCCGCAGCGTCGACGAGTCCCGCGGCCGCACCGCCGACGAGATGCGCCAGATCGCCGAGCTCACCATGCCCGAGCTCGCCGCAGCCCACGCGAGCATCCTCGCCGTGGTCGCGAACAGGGCGGATGAAGACCATCTCCCCGAGATCGCGACGAGCCTCGCGACGGTGGCACAGGCATCCGTCATCGATGCCGGCCTGCCCGACCCCGGCCCCATCCCGGCCTGGGCGATCCCCGAGGACCCCTTCCTCGTGGCGCCCACCGTGGAGGGCATCATGGCGGCCGTCGACGGCACCCTGCTGCAGGGCGACTCCGCGCTGCTCGCCCGCGAGGCGCTCGGCGTCGTGATCGCCGCCATGTCGATGGAGAACGTGCTGCCGCGCCTGATCGAGGGCGGCATCGTCGTGATACCCGGCGACCGCAGCGAGATGATCCTCGCCGCCCTCACCGCGCACGAGTCGGAGACCTTCCCCTCGCTGGCCGGGATCGTGCTCAACGGCGGCTTCGGCCTCTCGCCGGTGATCTCCCGGCTCATCGCCGGACTCGACCACTCGCTGCCGATCATCACCACCGAGCTGGGCACCTACGCCACCGCCCAGCGCATCACCCAGACCCGCGGACGTCTCGCCGCCGACTCGGACCGCAAGCGCGACACCGCGCTGGCGCTGTTCGAGAAGCACGTCGACGCCCGGGTGCTCTTCGACGCGCTCAGCATCGGACGATCCGGCGCGGTCACCCCGCTGATGTTCGAGTACGGCCTGATCGAGCGCGCCCGCGCCGCCGGCAAGCACATCGTGCTCCCCGAGGGCAGCGACGACCGCATCCTGCGCGCGGCGGGCACCCTGCTCAGCCGCGGCGTCGCCACCCTCACCATCCTCGGCGACGAGAGCGAGGTGCGCGCCCGCGCGGCCGGACTCGGCGTCGACATCGCGGCCGCCCGCATCCTGAGCCCCTTCGACCCGGAGCTGCGCGAGCGCTTCGCCGTGGAGTACGCCCGGGTGCGCGCCCACAAGGGCATGACGGTCGAGGCCGCGCGCGACGTGGTCACCGACGTCTCCTACTTCGGCACCATGATGGTGCACCTCGGCCTCGCCGACGGCATGGTCTCCGGTGCCGCGCACACCACGGCGCACACCATCAAGCCCGGCTTCGAGATCATCAAGACCATGAAGGACGTCTCGGTGGTCTCCAGCGTGTTCTTCATGGCGCTGTCCGACCGCGTGCTGGTCTACGGCGACTGCGCCGTGGTGCCCGACCCCACCTCCGAGCAGCTCGCCGACATCGCCATCTCCTCCGCCGGAACGGCCGACCAGTTCGGCATCGACCCGCGCGTGGCGATGCTGAACTGG
>Ga0247741_1000153_pt1 | contig 45154 bp, 44 predicted proteins | sample UWRJL213509R2_FD_180945 | JGI IMG/M metagenome (GOLD analysis project Ga0247741, IMG submission 180945) | Plant litter microbial communities from Arlington Agricultural Research Station in Wisconsin, United States - UWRJ-L213-509R-2 | ecosystem: Environmental > Terrestrial > Plant litter >... | reverse complement strand
AACAACCTGACCGGCCACTTCAAGGACCACAAAAAGGATAACCATTCCCGCCGTGGTCTGCTGACGATGGTTTCCAGCCGCCGCTCGCTTCTTGACTACCTCAAGAAGAAGAACGAAGGCCGTTACACCAAGCTGATCACCAGCCTGGGTATCCGCCGCTAAGGCTTTTTTCGGCGGGCGCTCCCTCAAGGACGCCCGCCGCATTTCTTTCGGGGAAACGTTTCCCCGACCCCGCGAGACGCAAGGAGGCGTGGCGGGATTGCCCGGCGGACCCGGATGGGCCGGATCCGCCAAACCAAACCGTTGACCTGTCATGGGGCAGGATTGCCGGATGCTTTCGGCCAGGGCGCGTGCCTTGGCCCGGTTTCTTCACTGGAACCGACGTTGCAAAGCCTCCCGTTGTCTTGCCCATGATGCGTCATCATTGATTGCGGTCGACTGCGCGCCGTGCCTCTTTGGCCATGGCGCGTCTTCCCGCATTGAAGGACAAGACACATGTTTGACACCCATACCGTGGAAATCGAGTGGGCAGGCCGCCCGCTGAAGCTCGAAACCGGCAAGATCGCCCGTCAGGCTGACGGCGCCGTTCTCGCCACCTACGGCGAAACCGTCGTTCTCGCCACCGTCGTTTCGGCCAAGTCGCCGAAGCCGGGCCAGGACTTCTTCCCGCTGACCGTCAACTACCAGGAAAAGACCTACGCAGCCGGCAAGATCCCCGGCGGCTACTTCAAGCGCGAAGGTCGTCCGTCCGAAAAGGAAACGCTGGTTTCGCGTCTGATCGACCGTCCGATCCGCCCGCTGTTTCCTGAAGGCTACAAGAACGACACCCAGGTCGTCGTCACCGTCGTCCAGCACGACCTCGAGAACGATCCCGACGTCCTGTCGATGGTTGCGGCTTCCGCTGCCCTGACGCTCTCCGGCGTTCCCTTCATGGGCCCGGTCGGTGGCGCTCGCGTCGGCTACATCAATGGCGAATACGTTCTCAACCCGCATCTCGACGAGATGGAAGAATCGGTCCTGGATCTGGTTGTTGCCGGTACCCACGACGCCGTTCTGATGGTTGAATCGGAAGCCAAGGAACTCAACGAAGAAATCATGCTCGGCGCCGTCATGTTCGGCCACCGCGGCTTCCAGCCGGTTCTCGACGCGATCATCAAGCTCGCCGAAGTTGCCGCTAAGGAGCCCCGCGATTTCCAGCCGGAAGATCATTCCGAACTCGAAGCCGAAATGCTGAAGCACTTCGAAGCCGAGCTGCGCACCGCCTACAAGAACACCCAGAAGGCTGAACGCTACGCAGCCGTCGACGCCGTCAAGGCGAAGGTCAAGGCGCACTTCTTCCCTGAGGGCGTCGAGCCGAAGTACACCGCCGAAGTCATCGGCGCGACCTTCAAGCACCTGCAGGCCAAGATCGTTCGCTGGAATATCCTCGACACCAAGAGCCGCATCGACGGCCGCGACCTGTCGACCGTTCGTGCGATCGTTTCGGAAGTCGGCATCCTGCCACGCACCCACGGTTCGTCGCTCTTCACCCGCGGTGAAACGCAGGCGATCGTTGTTGCCACGCTCGGCACCGGCGAAGACGAACAGTACGTCGATAGCCTCACCGGCATGTACAAGGAGCGCTTCCTGCTCCATTACAACTTCCCTCCCTACTCGGTTGGCGAAACCGGCCGCATGGGCTCCCCGGGCCGCCGCGAAATCGGTCACGGCAAGCTCGCATGGCGCGCTATCCGCCCGATGCTGCCGTCTGCTGAACAGTTCCCCTACACGCTGCGCGTCGTCTCCGAGATCACCGAGTCGAACGGCTCGTCCTCGATGGCAACCGTCTGCGGCACCTCGCTCGCTCTGATGGACGCCGGCGTTCCTTTGGCCAAGCCGGTTGCAGGTATTGCCATGGGTCTGATCCTCGAAGGTGAACGCTTCGCCGTTCTCTCCGACATCCTCGGCGACGAAGACCACCTCGGCGACATGGACTTCAAGGTTGCAGGTACTGCCGACGGCATCACCTCGCTGCAGATGGACATCAAGATCGCCGGTATCACCGAAGAGATCATGAAGGTTGCTCTCGAGCAGGCTCAGGGCGGTCGCAAGCATATCCTCGGCGAAATGGCCAACGCCATCTCCGAAGGTCGTTCGCAGCTCGGCGAATTCGCACCGCGCATCGAAGTCATGAACATACCGGTCGACAAGATCCGTGAAGTCATCGGCTCCGGCGGCAAGGTCATCCGCGAAATCGTCGAAAAGACCGGCGCCAAGATCAACATCGAAGACGACGGCACCGTCAAGATCGCCTCGTCCTCGGGCAAGGAAATCGAAGCGGCCCGCAAGTGGATCCATTCGATCGTTGCCGAGCCTGAGATCAACCAGATCTACGAAGGCACGGTCGTCAAGACCGCCGACTTCGGCGCATTCGTCAACTTCTTCGGCGCCCGCGACGGTCTCGTCCACATCTCGCAGCTTGCTTCCGAGCGCGTTGCCAAGACCCAGGACGTCGTCAAGGAAGGCCAGAAGGTTTGGGTCAAGCTTCTCGGCTTCGACGAGCGCGGCAAGGTCCGCCTGTCGATGAAGGTTGTCGACCAGGCAACCGGCCAGGAAATCCCTGCCGACAAGAAGAAGGAAGAAGCAGCCGAGTAAGCTGCGCCTTCCCTGGACTTCATGGGCGCGGGAATCTTCTCGCGCCCTTTTTGTATTCGAGCCACTTGTATTCGAAATCGAGATAAGACCATGAGCAGCGAGACGCTGAAGACACTGTTCCACCCCTTTGTAAGCGGCACCGTCGAGGCGCCCGGCGAGGGCGAGCGCGTGCTTTTCCTTGGCGCCGAGGCAGGCTTTGCCCTGCCGGAGGGCTTTGCCGCCTCGCTGAGCGCCGTACAGGGCTTCAAGTCGCTGTACCGGCAGTTGCTCGCCCAGCGCATCGAAACCACGCCAGCGATCGAAGGCGAGGATTATGATGCGGTTCTGGTTCTCTGCAACAAGCACAAGGGCGAGAACGAGGCGAACATCGCCACCGCGCTTTCCCGCGTGAAGATCGGCGGCCTCGTCGTCGTCGCCGGCGGCAAGGAAGACGGCATCCAGCCGCTGCGCAAGCGCATGGAAGCTTTCGGCCTGTCCATCGAGCACATGCCGAAATACCACGGCGTCGCCTTCTGGTTCGGCGCGCCCGAAGACAGCGGTGAGATCATCGCCAAGTTCGCCAAGCCTCCGGTGCGTGTCGATGGCCGCTTCACGGCATCAGCCGGCATGTTCTCGCACGACCGAATCGACGACGGCTCGGAACTGCTGGCTTCGCGCCTGCCCGAAGGCTTCACCGGCGACGTCGCCGATTTCGGCGCCGGCTGGGGCTACCTCTCCGTCGAGATGGCCGAGCGTTCCCCCGGCGTCAGCCGTCTGGACCTCTACGAGGCCAACCACGCCGCGCTGGAGGCCGCCAAGGCCAACATGGGCGAGAACAGCCCGAACCTCGCCGCGCGCTTCTTCTGGCACGATCTGGCCGGCGAACCCGTCAAGGACAAGTACGACCTGATCATCATGAACCCGCCGTTCCACGAAGGCCACGCCGCCGAGCCGGCGCTGGGCCAGGCAATGATCAAGACCGCAGCCGCCTCGCTGCGCGGCGGCGGTCGCCTGCTGCTCGTCGCCAATCGCGGCATGCCCTACGAGCCGGTCCTTGCCGCCAATTTCAAGGAAAGCGGCGAAACCTGCCGCAACGCCCGCTTCAAGGTCTTGTGGGCGAAGAAGTAAGGATCAGGCGGCTTCGATTTCCTTGCGAGCAGCGCTCGCAAGGAAGGCCGAGCGCGTCAGCCCACGTTCCCTCGCAGCGGCATCGATGGCATCCAGCATGCCCTTGTCGAATGTAACGTTCGCCCGCACCGTTCTTGTCGTGTCTTCGATGAACGGCACGCGGGTCAGGAACGCACCTGAGGCAAGCTGCGCCCGCACCTCGGGAAGAGCGCTGATAGCATCGTAGGACGACGGCACGGGCAAAGGCTCATCCTCTGCCCAGAGCCGCAGCGCCTCGATCGCATTAGCGGTCAAGTCGTCTTCTGCGTCGGCAGCGGAAAACACCGATGGCAGATCGGGAAAGCTGATTCCGAAGGCGCTTTCCGGTTCCTTGTGCACGAGCGCGATAAAGTACTTCATCTATTTTCCTCACAACCATCCGGCTTGCTTTGCGATGGCAAGCTCGGTGCCCGTCGGCAAGTCTTTCTTGGGATGCGGAACGATGATCGTTTGCGATCCTCTTCGGAGCTTGTGGTGCGAGCCTTTGATCGAAACGATCTCAAAACCCTCGCGCTTCAGCCGGGCAATGATCCTGTGACTGCTGCGTTCCATCGGCCGCTCCGTGATTGACGAAGCATAATACGCGTTTGCACAAATAAAAAGGCCGTGCGCAATATAATGCGCACGGCCTCGAAATGGCTTTGTTTGGCGTATCGCCTACTCGACGTCCGCCCCGCGTAGCGCCTCGAGCGTCGGCATCGAGGTGATGTTGAAGCCGGCGTCGACGAAGTGGATTTCGCCGGTTACGCCCGCGGCCATGTCGGAGAGCAGGTAGAGCGCCGAGCTGCCGACGTGATCGATGGTCACGGTCTTGCGCAGCGGCGAATTCTGCTGGTTCCACGAGAGAATCGCGCGCGCGTCGGAAATACCCGCGCCGGCGAGCGTGCGGATCGGGCCGGCCGAGATGGCGTTGACGCGGATTCCCTTGGGGCCGTAGTCAGCCGCCAGATAGCGCACCGACGCTTCGAGAGCGGCCTTGGCGACGCCCATGACGTTGTAGTTCGGGATCACGCGGGTGGAGCCGTTATAGGTCAGCGTCAGCATCGAGCCGCCATCCGTCATCAGCGGCGCCAGGCGCTTGGCGATCTCGGTGAAGGAGAAACAGGAGATGACCATGGTGCGGCTGAAGTTGTCGCGCGTGGTATCGGCGTAGAGGCCCTTGAGCTCGTTCTTGTCGGAGAAGCCGATGGCATGAACGACGAAATCGAGCGTGCCCCAGCGTTCTTTGATGGCATCGACGGTGGCGTCCACCGAAGCGATATCTTCGACATCGCACGGCAGGATGAAGTCGGAGCCGACTTCCGCTGCCAGCGGCCTGACGCGTTTGCCCAGGGCATCGCCCTGGTAGGTGAAGGCAAGCTCGGCGCCCTGTGCTGCCAGCGCCTTGGAAATGCCCCAGGCGATGGAGTGGCTGTTGGCGACGCCCATGATAAGCCCGCGCTTACCCTGCATGATTCCCGTCATGTTATTATCCGTTGTAGCGCTGGAAGACGAGCGTGGCGTTGGTGCCGCCGAAGCCGAAGGAGTTGGAGAGGGCAATGTCGATCTTTGCGTCATCGATGCGCTTGCGCACGATCGGCACGCCGTCGAATTCCGGGTCGAGTTCGGTGATGTGTGCGCTTTCGCCGATGAAACCGGCCTGCATCATCAAGAGAGAGTAGATCGATTCCTGGACGCCGGCAGCGCCCAGCGAGTGGCCGGTCAGTGACTTGGTCGACTGGATGTGCGGGATCTTGTTGCCGAACACTTCGCGGATCGCGCCGATTTCCTTGCTGTCGCCAACAGGTGTCGAGGTGCCGTGCGTATTGACGTAGTCGACATCACCCTTCACGGTCGCCAGCGCCTGGCGCATGCAGCGGATGGCGCCCTCGCCCGACGGAGCGACCATGTCGTAGCCGTCAGACGTTGCACCGTAGCCGACGATTTCGGCATAGATCTTGGCGCCGCGCGCCTTGGCGTGTTCCAGCTCTTCGAGAACCAGCACACCTGCGCCGCCGGCAATGACGAAGCCGTCACGGGTGGCGTCATAGGCGCGCGAAGCCGTCTCCGGCGTATCGTTGTACTTGGACGACATCGCGCCCATCGCGTCGAACAGGTTGGACATCGTCCAGTCGAGGTCTTCGTGACCACCGGCGAACATGATGTCCTGCTTGCCCCACTGGATCATCTCGGCGGCGTTGCCGATGCAGTGCGCCGAGGTCGAGCAGGCCGACGAGATCGAGTAGTTGACGCCGTGGATCTTGAACCAGGTCGCGAGCGTGGCCGAAGCAGTCGACGACATCGCCTTCGGCACGGCAAACGGGCCGATCCGCTTCGGGCTGTTGTTCTTGATGGTGATCTCGGCGGCCTCGATCAGCGTGCGGGTCGAAGGACCGCCGGAACCCATGATGATGCCGGTGCGCTCATTGTTGCTGATGTCGCTCTCTTCGAGGCCGGAATCGGCGATCGCCTGCTTCATCGCGACATGGTTCCAGGCGCCGCCCTGGGAGAGGAAGCGCATGGCGCGGCGATCGACGAGGTCCGTCGGATCGAGCGTCGGGCTGCCCCAGACCTGGCACTTGAAGCCATGCTCGGCAAAATCGCTGGAGAAGGAAATGCCGGACTTGGCATCGCGCAGCGAGGCGGTGACCTCGGCGGCATCATTGCCGATCGAGGAAACGACGCCCAGACCCGTGACAACTACCCGTCTCATGTGTTTCGACCCTTCATTTTTTGTAGCTTGGAAGACCGGGCAAAGCGTGCCCGGCGCAATTAGGCTTCTTTGTCCTTGGACAGACCGACCCGCAGGTCGCTTGCCTGATAGATGGTTTCGCCATCGGCCTTCAGCCAGCCGTCGGCGGTGCCGAGCACGAGGCGACCGCGCATCACGCGCTTGAAGTCGATGCCGTATTCCAAAAGCTTGGTGGTCGGGCGGATCATGCCCTTGAACTTCACTTCACCCGTCGACAGCGCCATGCCGCGACCCGGCTCGCCCAGCCAACCGAGGAAGAAGCCGGTCAACTGCCACATGCCGTCGAGGCCTAGGCATCCCGGCATGATCGGGTTGCCCTGGAAATGGCAGGGGAAGTACCAGTCGTCGGGCTTCACATCATATTCGGCGCGAATGTAGCCCTTGTCGAAGGCGCCGCCGGTTTCGGAGATGTCGGTGATGCGGTGGACCATCAGCATTGGCGGCAAAGGAAGCTGCGCGTTGCCGGGACCGAATAGCTCGCCGCGGCCGCAGGCCAGGATTTCCTCGTAGTTGAAGCTGGATTGTTTCGTCGCCATGAAAACTCTAATTCCCCCCGCAACTGTGCTGATGGATGTGAACGTTTAGTCCAAGTTCCGATTAAAATGAAGCACAAGCATGACTGAGCTTCATCATCGTCGAAGGACTGGCTGCCGCCTTATTTGGTGGTCGCATACAGGAAGGCCAAGCCCCCGGCCAGCACTAAATGCGCGAAAAGCCCGATTTTGCGGCGCTTTGACACCCGTTGTCCCCATTGAAACTATTGAAAGCCTTCCGCGCAAAAGTTATATGGCTTAGGGAAACCTGATTGCGGGACGCTAGATTAGCTGGAGTTTATTGATGGTGGCTGAAGCCCCTCTGACAATTGAAGCAAGGTTGCGGGGCGCCGGCCTCAGGCCGACGCGTCAACGCGTCGCACTTGGCGACCTGCTCTTTGCCAAGGGTGATCGGCACCTGACGGTCGAGGAACTGCACGAAGAAGCGGTGGATGCCGGCGTGCCGGTGTCGCTCGCGACCGTCTACAACACGCTGCACCAGTTCACCGAGGCCGGCATGATCCGCGTCCTCGCCGTCGAAAGCGCCAAGACCTATTTCGACACCAATATTTCCGACCACCACCATTTCTTCGTCGAGGGCGATAACGACGTGCTCGACATTCCGGTGAGCAACCTCACCATCGCCAATCTGCCGGAACCGCCCGAAGGCATGGAAATCGCCCATGTCGACGTGGTTATCCGCCTGCGCCCCAAACGCGTCTGATCCGATCGCCTCGGGCGTTCCAGCTTCCGCGAACGTCGCGCTACATCACGTCGTCGGGATGCCGGCCGGGCTTGGCCTTGTAGGTCGGAAATGTCCATCCGTAATAGAGCGCCCCGCCGCGAACCGCGAAGGCTGCAAGAACGCCGACGGCTGATGCCGCATACAGCGGCAGATCGAGCGCGTTGGCGCCCGTAAAGATGCCGGCCCCAATCAGCGCCGCGGTGATGTAGATCTCCGGCCTCAGAAGTACGGACGGTTCGTTGGCCAGCAGATCGCGCAGGATGCCGCCAAACGTCGCCGTCAGCGTGCCGGTCACGATCGCGATCGTCGGCGAGCCGCTGGCCGCCAGCCCCTTGGCCGCGCCCATCACGCAATAGGCCGACAGTCCGATGGCATCGAGCCAGATCAGCAGCCGATAGCGCGATTCCACCAGATGCGCGGTGAAGAACACCAGAAGACCGACAGCGCAGCAGATCAGGATATAGGTCGGGTTCAGCACCCAGAACACGGGGACGCGCCCGAGCACGATATCGCGCACCGTGCCGCCGCCCAAGCCGGTGACGATCGCGAAGAACAGGAAGCCGATGAGGTCGAGCTGCTTGCGCGATGCGGCCAGCGCGCCTGTCGCCGCAAACAGCGCGACGCCGGCATAGTCGAGATAGACGAAGGGCGACATCAGGTGCTCCCGGACCGGCGCGAAATCTCCGCGAACTGAATCACGGCGGCAAGGGCGGCGCAAGGCGGCTCACCTAAAGTCGCCGACCAATAGCGTCCTTATCCGACGAAAAGAGACCCCGTGAAAACGCTGCTGATCGCCTTGAACCTCGTTGCCCTTCTCCTTTCTCCCACGGCGGCTTTCGCGCAGCAGTCGTTGCTGTCCGATCCGGAAATCTACGAGAAGGACCATTTCCGCGAACAATGCACCAAGGCAGAATTCTCCGACGCCTTCGTCACCCGCCAGGACATCAACAATGACGGGCTGGTCGACGCGGTCGTCAACGAGGGCGAACTCACCTGTGACGGCGAGAAGGGCCCGCAGTGCGACGAGGACGGCTGCATCTACAATTTCTACCTGCAGGTGGCGGAAGGCGGCTATTTCATGATCGCCACCGCCAAGATCTACGGCTACGACTTCGTCCAGCGCTTCGGCAACAAGGTGCTGGCGATGAAGATGCATCCGCGCTTCTGCGAGCGCCCGGCCGGTGATGACAACAAGGATCCCTGCATCGTCACCACCCGCGTTCGCGGCACCAAGTTCGTCACCATCTCTAAGAAGTAGCCTGCATCACTCCGGATAGAGCGCCGAGGTGCGTCCGGCGAAATAATATCCGACGAGGCCGAACCACTCGCGAACGGCGGTGGCCATGTTCTGCGAATTGCGGCTCGGCTGGGTGAAGTCGAGCGTCAGCCGTTCGCGCCCGTCGGTCCGATAGTCGGTCGGCCACGGCGTCACGTCGATCCCGAGCTTGCGGAAGATGCCGACGGAGCGCGGCATGTGATAGCCTGATGTGATCAGCAGGCAGTTGGAAAGCCCTTGGGCGGCGAGCAGATCCTTGGTGTTGACGGCGTTCTCGAATGTCGTGCGCGACGTCGTTTCCTCCACCAGCCGTTCCTTCGCGACGCCGAACAGCGGAAAGAACCGGCCCGACATCACCGCGTCGCCCTCGTAAACGCCGGACATCGATCCGTCACCGCCCGAAACCAGGATGCGCGACTGCGGATATTTCTGCGCCAGTCGCAGCGTCTCGATGAACCGATCACCGCCGGCATTCATCTCTATGCCGTGCCGCACCGTGTTCACCTCGTTCTCGAAGCCGCCGCCGAGCACGATCATGCATTGCAGGTCGGCGGGGTCCTGCGGCTTGGCGAAACGATCCTCCAGCCCCTGCAGCAGATAGTTTCCAGCCGTCGTATAAAGCGTCACGAACAGGATCAGGCAGGCGCAGGCGGTCGACAGCATGCTGATCGCCCTGAACCGGATCAGGCCCGCGATCAGCGCCAGCAGCACGAACAGAAACGCCAGCGACAGCGGCTGACCGAACACCCAGACGAGCTTTGAAAACAGAAACACGCGATCGGCTCCTTCATCCGTTTGCCCAAGCTCTAGCTGATTCGCTCACCTGGAACTGCGACGATCATCTGCGTTCTGCCGTCGGCCGTGGCGCCGCGGTCTGGTGGAAGCGGCGTTGTAGCGGCTTGGGGATGAGGAGCGCCGCCAGCGCGATCAGTATCGCGAAGGCGGAGACCAGCCACAGCGCCGCCGCGCCGCCGGCCTGCGTCAACAGCGCGCCGGTAACGGCCCCTGCCAGCATGCCGAGCCAGGGAACGATCTGGATCGTCCACTCGATATGCCGGTCGCCGAGGATGAAGCGGCCGATACCGCGCCCGAAGCGCGACAGCGCCCCGGTCACATAGGTCAGTCCGATCGGCAGCCCCTCGATATGTTCGACGGCGGCGTTCACCATGCCCATCGAGGCGACGATCAGGTAAAAACGCGGCAGTGCAAGCGCGGCATCGGTCATCAGCGAGGCCAGCGCCAACGTCATGCCGACGCTGGCCAGCACCACGAAGATCCGCCGATCGGCGAAATGCGCGATTACGATTCCGGCGGCATTGCCGAGCACGAACACGGCGATGGCAACAAGCAGCACCGCCGCATGCCCAAAATTCCCGCCCCCAAGCGCCAGCGCCGCCCGCGTCGTGTTGCCGGTCATGAACGACACGAAATCGCCGCTCAACATAAGGCCGGTAGCATCCGTCATCCCCGCCAGAAACGAGATCGCGCCCGCCAGCACAAGGCCGGTCGCCGTGCGCCTGGCGTGAATGATGTGGCGTCGTCTTTGTCGTGTCATGGAGGAGGGTCCAGACTGTGGCCCTGCACTGCGGAGTTCACACGTGTCCGGAGGATCGGGCTTGAAAATGATTCTTTAAAAGCAATGGCGACGCAATCATACGACCGGTGAAGCGATAAAATCAATTCAGTCGCGGACGTCTATAAAATATCTGTCGTGTTCAAAGAAAAAAGATTTTGGTGGAGCTAAGCGGGATCGAACCGCTGACCTCTTGCATGCCATGCAAGCGCTCTCCCAGCTGAGCTATAGCCCCATCAAGGTAGTCCCGGAAATCTCCGGTCCTGGGATGCTTCGCTAGGCGCTTTGCCTTGCGGAGTGGCGGCTTATTACTTGCGGTTTTCGCAGATAGCAAGCCTAAAAAAACCGGCCCGGCGAATTTTATCGTCCGGGCCGAGACTTATTCGGAATCAGACGTCTTCTTCGTCGCCGGTCACGCCGATGATGTCGCTCATGTCGTCGTCATCGTCGTCTTCGTCGGCTTCAAGGAACGTGTCGTCGTCGTCATCGCCTTCGATTTCGACGTCGTCGTCGCCCATGTCAGGAATATCGTCGCCGGCTGCGTCGCCATCGGCGTCCTCGAGCGAAACCAGTTCGACTTCCGTGCTTTCGGTATCGACTTCGGCCACTTCTTCCTCTTCCTGCGCGGCCTCGGCTGCGGCAGCTGCCGAGCTTTCGACGAAGAAGGAGAGGGGGTAGGTCTTGCCCGTGTAGGGAGAAACGATCGGGTTCCGGTTCAGGTCGTAGAACTTCTTGCCGGTTTCCGGATCGGTACGCTTGGTTCCAAGTTCAGCTTTCGCCACTGTTGAGCCTCGTGTTCGTGAGAATGGCCGAACCTGAGTTCGGCAAATGCCGTTGAAACCGGCGTTCTGTTCGGAATTTATAAGCCGGTCCCCATAATCGTTGCAGCCGTCCATGTCAAAGCCAAACTTTGCACGAGCGCGACGCAGTGCCCGCCGCAGGCCGGATGACCGACCCTGCGCTTTGTGCTAGTGAACCGCCGAATGTTCAAGTGCAACGCATTGCCGGGGGCAACCGGCAGCCGATAGAGGCAGGCGACGATGTACCAGCCACCGCATTTCCGCGAAGACGATATTGAGGTTCAGCATGCCCTGATCCGGGCGCATCCGCTCGGCCTGCTGATCACGTCTGGCGCCTCCGGGCTGATTGCGAACTCGATACCCGTTCATCTCGATGCAGCTGCATCAGAAAAGGGGACGCTGCGGCTGCATCTTGCCCGGGCCAATCCGCAATGGCGCGATATCGAAGCCGGTGCCGAACCGCTGATCGTCTTCCAGGGCGCCAATAGCTATGTTACGCCGTCGTGGTACGAGACCAAGCGTGAAACCGGAAAGGTCGTGCCGACCTGGAATTACGCCATGGTGCAGGTCAGAGGCACTGCCCGCGTCATCGACGATGCCGACTGGCTGATGGCGCAGATATCGGTGCTGACCAGGCAGCACGAGGAACCGCGCGAAAAACCCTGGGCCGTCGGCGACGCGCCCGAAGCCTATATCCGTGCCCACATGCGCGGCATTATCGGCGTCGAGATCGAGATCGCAGCCATCGAGGGTAAATGGAAGGTCAGCCAGAACCGTCCGGTTGCCGACCGCGAGGGCGTGGCGGCCGGTCTCGATGACGCCGGGGATCAGGCGGAGATGACCGGTCTTGTGCGCCGCTACGGCGGCCTTCCCGAGAGCAACTGATCAGGGCAGCATCAGACCGCAATTGATATTGATGAAGAGCGACAAGACAGACACATGAACAAGCCGACCAACGCCACCCCTTTCGTCATCGCCATCGACGGCCCAGCCGCTGCCGGCAAGGGTACGCTTTCCCGGCAGGTGGCCGAGACCTATGGTTTCCATCATCTCGACACCGGCCTGACCTACCGCGCCACCGCCAAGGCGCTGCTCGATGCCGGTCTGCCGCTCGACGACGAAGCGACGGCGGAAAAGATGGCGCGCGAGGTTGAACTTGCCGGTCTTGATCGCGATATCCTCTCGCAACACGAGATCGGCGAGGCCGCCTCGAAGATCGCCGTCATGCCGGGCGTCCGCCGGGCGCTGGTGGAAGCGCAGCGCCGCTTTGCCGAAAAGGCGCCGGGCACGGTGCTCGATGGCCGCGATATCGGCACGGTGGTCTGCCCGCAGGCGCCGGTGAAGCTCTATGTGACGGCATCCGCCGAGGTTCGCGCCCGCCGCCGCTACGACGAGATCGTCGCCAGGGGCCAGGCGGCCGATTTCGAGGCGATCTTCGAGGACGTCAAGCGTCGCGACGAGCGTGATATGGGCCGGGCCGACAGCCCTTTGAAGCCGGCCGAAGACGCGCACTTGCTTGATACGTCGGAAATGAGTATAGAGGCCGCGTTTCAAGCGGCGAAATCGTTGATCGATTTGGCCCTGAACCGAAATACGTGAATTCAAGCGATATGCCTGGGCCTTGCCCGGGTCGCTTTTAGAAGACAAGCCTGAAATTCCGTCCAAGCGCCGGATTGCCTTTTTAGTAGGGCGGACGGGGATCAGGCTCATCCAACACCAACCAACCGGCGCATACGTGTCCAGGTTTCAGGACACGCAGGAGATTTCATGTCTGTAGCTACTCCCTCTCGCGAAGATTTCGCGGCCCTTCTGGAAGAATCCTTTGCCAAGAACGATCTGGCTGAAGGCTATGTAACCAAGGGTATCGTAACGGCAATCGAGAAGGACTCTGCCGTTGTCGACGTCGGCCTCAAGGTCGAAGGTCGCATTCTGCTGAAGGAATTCGGCGCCAAGGCCAAGGACGGCACGCTCAAGGTCGGCGACGAAGTCGAAGTCTATGTCGAGCGTATCGAAAATGCCCTCGGCGAAGCTGTTCTGTCGCGCGAAAAGGCTCGCCGCGAAGAAAGCTGGATCAAGCTCGAAGCCAAGTTCGAAGCTGGCGAGCGCGTTGAAGGCGTTATCTTCAACCAGGTCAAGGGCGGCTTCACGGTTGACCTCGACGGCGCGATTGCCTTCCTGCCGCGTTCGCAGGTCGACATCCGTCCGATCCGCGACGTCACCCCGCTGATGCACAACCCGCAGCCCTTCGAAATCCTCAAGATGGACAAGCGTCGCGGCAACATCGTTGTATCGCGTCGTACGGTACTGGAAGAATCCCGTGCCGAGCAGCGTTCTGAAATCGTTCAGAACCTCGAAGAAGGCCAGGTTGTTGACGGCGTCGTCAAGAACATCACCGATTACGGTGCGTTCGTTGACCTCGGCGGCATCGACGGCCTGCTGCACGTTACCGACATGGCATGGCGCCGTGTGAACCATCCGTCGGAAATCCTGAACATCGGCCAGCAGGTCAAGGTTCAGATCATCCGCATCAACCAGGAAACCCACCGCATCTCGCTCGGCATGAAGCAGCTCGAGTCGGATCCTTGGGATGGCATCCAGGCCAAGTATCCGGAAGGCAAGAAGATCTCCGGTACCGTCACGAACATCACCGACTACGGTGCGTTCGTCGAGCTGGAACCAGGCATCGAAGGCCTGATCCACATCTCGGAAATGTCCTGGACCAAGAAGAACGTACACCCCGGCAAGATCCTGTCCACGACACAGGAAGTCGAAGTCGTCGTTCTCGAAGTCGATCCGTCCAAGCGTCGTATTTCGCTCGGCCTCAAGCAGACGCTGGAAAATCCGTGGGCGGCATTCGCTCGCAACCATCCGGCCGGCACTGAAGTCGAAGGCGAAGTCAAGAACAAGACCGAATTCGGCCTGTTCATTGGTCTCGACGGCGACGTCGACGGCATGGTGCACCTCTCCGACCTCGACTGGAACCGTCCGGGCGAACAGGTCATCGAAGAGTTCAACAAGGGCGACGTCGTCAAGGCTGTCGTTCTCGATGTGGACGTCGAAAAGGAGCGCATCTCGCTCGGCATCAAGCAGCTCGGCAAGGACTCGGTCGGCGAAGCCGCCGCTTCCGGCGACCTGCGCAAGAATGCAGTCGTTTCCTGCGAAGTTCTCGCGGTTAACGATGGTGGCGTCGAAGTGAAGCTCGTCGATCACGAGGACATCACCTCGTTCATCCGCCGTGCAGACCTCGCACGCGATCGCGACGATCAGCGCCCTGAGCGTTTCTCCGTCGGCCAGGTTTTTGACGCTCGCGTCACGAACTTCTCGAAGAAGGACCGCAAGGTCATGCTTTCGATCAAGGCTCTCGAGATCGCTGAAGAGAAGGAAGCCGTTGCTCAGTTCGGTTCGTCCGACTCTGGCGCATCGCTCGGCGACATCCTCGGCGCGGCTCTGAAGAACCGCGGCGAATAATCGCTGGCCTTCATGGCTTGAAGAATAAAAGAACCCGCCGGAGCGATCCGGCGGGTTCTTCGCGTTTGATATCCAATTTTCCGGTTCTTGCCGGGGGCTATTCCCAGCCGACCATGCGCCGGTAGCGGGCATAGGCCTCGTCAGGAACGGTCATGGCGGACTGTCCCGGCGCCGGCAGCTTCAGGATCGGCTGTCCCGCATCGTTCAGCAGGGGTGCCGCGGCAGCAGGGGATGTTTCTATCGTCACCCCGTCTTCGTCCGCATCCGACGCTGCCGTGTCGATCGCCTCGGCGACGTCGGGCTCACCCTGCAATGCCGCTTCGTCTTCCTCGTCCTGCCGGGGCTCCCCATTATGGTCTTCGCGGTTCATCTCGCGCGATGCGCCGTCGTCCGTCTCGTCCTTGGCGAAGCCGTAAGGCTGGATAGCATAGGGCACGCCCTCGACGATCTTCATCATGACCGGCGCGTAGGTCGCATCGATAGTCTGGCGCGCGGCCGATGGCAGATCCGTCTCCACCGGTGTCGGCGCGTGCGCGGCCGTACGGGCCGCTGCGGCTTCCAGCGGGGATGGCGCGGCCAGCGGATTGGCCTGCCGGGCAATACCGTTCGATACCACGGCCTGATCCGGTGATGCTCTGAGATGTTCGGGTATGTCGGCGATAAGCGTATCGTCGAGCAGCACGTCGATCTCGATCGCAGGCTCGACATCGACGGCCTCGAGCAGAACCTCGGCCTCCTGATCGCGGATGATCACGACGATCATATCCGTCTCGTCCTTGGAGAGGGACGCCGGGATGCCTGTCCAAGTCTTGGGAATGATCGGATCCGCCTTGGCGGCAACCGACCCGGCCTCGACTAGCCCGGCCTCTTCGCCGGCAGTGGTCGCCGCAGCGCTCGCTTCCGCACCGGCATCTGCCTCTGCAAAGCTTGAGGTAGCGGCAACAGGCTGCTCGTCGGCCTCCACGGCGGACACCGCGGCCGCCACGGCGGGCTGCTCGACAGGGTCGGCGGTGGGGTTGGTGATGGCGGTAGCCGTGATGTTGACGGGAACTTTGGCCGCGGCATCGGGCGGCGATGCCGGAGCAGCGCGTGCGGCCAGAGGCACGCTGTCGCGATGCAGGCTGATTTCCGCCCGCTGGTCCGGGCGCTGTGGCGAGCCGTCGTTCTGGCCATAGGAGCGCACCACGGCGCGCGTCGCCAGATCGCGATCCTTGTAGCCGATCGTTTCCAGATAGGCGGCGATGCGGGTTGCTTCAGGTCCGGCAGGATTGCGCAGCGCTTCGGCCAGCAGACGCAGCGGAATGGCGTGCCCCTGCGCCGCAAGCTGGCGTTCCACCGCCTCGATCTTGGCGGCAGGCATCTTCTGGATCGCATCTGCCAGCCGGGCCGCGAAGGCAAGGTCCGGCTCGTCGTCGTCGCGCGGTTGGGAAATCGCGTCGCCGGTGGCGTTGAGCACGTCGAGCAACGCTTCGACCATGCGGGCGCGCACGGCAAGCAGCAGAATGTTGAGCTTGGCCGTCACGGCGGAGGTAAGGTCCGGACTCTCGACCTGATTGACCGCAACGGCGGTCGCCGCAGCGCGTACGATGCCATCGGCGCTCAATGCCGCGGCGGAGCCCTGTGAGGGAAAGCTTGAACTGGACGCTGCACGAACTGGAGTCAACATGGCATGCTTCCTCTTTCGTAAAGTGCTGTAAGGCAGGTTACAGGAAAGCCGCGCTCATCGGGCTCGTTGCATTCTCCGGCAATTCCGCTGCCTGGAGGACGCTGCATCGCGTCGCCGAATGCATAAAAGTTAATGAGTATCCTACTGAGTCACCATTAACGAAACACTAACGTTTCGGTGCATGGACGCCGTACTCCATTGAAGGCGCATACGGGCAAAGAAAACGCGCTCAGCTGTGCGCGAAAATATCCGTCTCGTCCCAACCGAGCAGGTCGAGCTTGGCGCGGGTCGGCAGAAAGGCGAAGCAGGCCGTTGCATGCTCGATGCGTCCGTCGCGCACCAGCCGCTCCGTCAGCTTGTCGCGCAAAGCATGCAGATAGAGCACGTCGGAGGCGGCATAATCGAGCTGCGCCTGCGACAGCTTCGCCGCCGCCCAGTCCGACGACTGCTGCGCCTTGGAGATATCGACCTCTAGCATCTCCTTGAGATTGTCCTTGAGGCCGTGTCGATCGGTATAGGTGCGGCAGAGACGCGAGGCGATCTTGGTACAGAAGATCGATTCGGTGGTAACGCCGAACGTGTGGAACAGCACGGCGATGTCGAAGCGCCCGTAGTGGAAGATCTTCTGCCGCGTCGGATCTTCGAGCATGGCGGTCAGGTGCGGCGCTTCCGTCTGTCCTGACGCGATGCGGATCACGTCGGCCGATCCGTCGCCCGGCGAAAGCTGGACGACGCAGAGCCGGTCGCGGCGCGGCACCAGGCCGAGCGTCTCCGTATCGATGGCGATGGCACCGGTATAACGGGCGGCATCGGCCGCGGAAATATCGCCTTCGTGATACCGTATCTTGGCCGCCATCGGTCTCGTCTTCCCTTCGCAATTCTATATACGGGCTATAGCGCAAACCGTCATGGCGCGGAAGCTTAACCGCGCACACCGTCCGGCGCCGTCTGCCAGTCCGGCAGCGGGAAGATCCGGTCGTAGGCCCAGTTGAAGACGAAGGCATAGACAAGGTAGAACAGCGCGAAGGACACGTCCATCATGAAGGCCTGCAACAGGCTGACGCCGAGATACCAGGCGATCAGCGGCATCAGCGCCACCAGCAGGCCGCCTTCGAACAGAGCGGCATGCAGCACGCGGATGCCGAAGCTCTTGCGCGTGCCGCCAGTCATGCGCTGCATCACATGGTCGAAGCCGAGATTGTAGAGATAATTCCAGCCCGTCGCGATCGTTGCGCTGGCAACGCCGACGACGCCGATATCGGCAATCGGCATGCCGAAGGCGAACGCGCCGAGCGGCGTGATCAGGGCAAGACCAATGACTTCAAAGCTGATGGCGTGACGAATACGGTCGGATGTGGATCGCATGAATAACCCCTTCGGGAAAGGTCGGGTCGTCCCGACATTCAAGCCCGTACGGGGGGAGGTCGTCCTCGCAGCGCTTATATAAGAATGTCGGCTTGAAAGCACAAGATCGTCGGGGATCAGTAGTGCGGCGGCCGGGTCACCGCAGGTGCTTCCAGAGATTGCTCCTCGAGCGAGAGGAACCGCTCGGTCAGTCGGTCGAGCTTGGCGCGGACCTGCTCGACGATCTTCCACTGTTCGGTGAGTTGATCGGACAGCTCCTCGATCGTCTTCGACTGATGTGCGATGATTTCCTCAAGCTGGGTGATACGGCTCGTTTCGTCGGACATCGGGTTCTCCTTGCCGCAACCGGCAATTTTCCAGCCCTCTCCAAATCGGAAATAGACCGCAAGGTCAATCGTTTCGAGAGCGGCGACCGCGATTCGCAAAAGTGAACCGTTTGGTTACTAAAAGCCCTTGCCGCGCCATTTGTTGTGCGCTAGGCCGATAGCAGTCAGGGAGGAATACTGATGGATATCGGCAATGGATTTCTGCATCCGGACCGGCTCTTTCCCGCCGATCCGGCCACGCGCAACATAGCGCGCGACCTTTACGCAACGGTCAGCGGCCTGCCGATCGTCAGCCCGCACGGCCATACCGAGCCCTCCTGGTTCGCCGATGACAAGCCGTTCGAGGATGCGTCATCGTTGCTGGTCATTCCCGATCACTATCTCTTCCGCATGCTGCACAGCGTCGGTGTCCCGCTCGACGAACTCGGCGTCCCGCGTCTCGACAGCAAGCCGGTCGCCTCGGGCCGCGCCATCTGGCGCACGTTTGCCGCCCATTATCATCTCTTCCGCGGCACCCCGTCGAGCCTCTGGGTCGATCATGCCATGTCGGCCGTCCTAGGCTGCGAGGAACCCCTGACGCCCGAAAATGCCGACGCGCTCTACGACCACATCAACGCCCAGCTGGCGCTGCCGGAATTCCGCCCTCGCGCACTCCATAAGCGCTTCGGTATCGAGACTATCGCCACCACGGAAGGCGCGCTCGATCCGCTGGTTCATCACCAGAAGCTGGCGCAGGACGGCTGGATCGGCCGCGTCCGCACCACCTACCGTCCCGACAGCGTCACCGATCCCGATGCCGTCGGTTTCCGCGACAACCTCCTGAAGCTCGGCGAACTGACGGATTGCGACGTGAAGAGCTGGGATGGCCTGATCGACGCTCACCGCAAGCGCCGCGCCTACTTCCGCCAGTATGGCGCCACCGCCACAGACCACGGCGTCCCGACCCCGTTCACATCAGACCTGCCGCTGTCGGATAAGCAGCGTCTGCTCGACAGGGCCCACAACGGCACGCTGAGCGCCGACGAGACCGAACTCTTCCGCGGCCAGATGCTGACGGAGATGGCCGGCCTTTCGGCGGAAGACGGCATGGTCATGCAGATTCACGCCGGCTCGCGCCGCAACACCGATCGCGACCTGTTCCAGACCCGCGGGCCGAACATGGGCGCCGATATCCCGACGCCCACCGACTGGGTCGGCGGGCTCTCGGCGCTTCTCGCGAAATACGGTCATGCGCCGGGTCTGCGCGTCCTGCTCTTCACGCTGGACGAAACCACCTATGCCCGCGAACTGGCGCCGATGGCCGGCCACTGGCCCTGCCTGATGATCGGCCCGCCCTGGTGGTTCCACGACAGCCCCGCCGGCATCCGCCGCTATCTCGACCAGGTCGTGGAGACCGCCGGTTTCGCCAACATGGCCGGCTTCAACGACGACACCCGCGCGCTGCTCTCCATCCCCGCTCGCCACGATGTCTGGCGTCGCGAGGTCTGCGGTTTCCTCGCCGGGTTGGTGGCGGAACACCGCATCTCGCATAGGGATGCCGAGATCGTCGCCGGCGAACTCTCCTATGGCAACGCGAAGAAGGCCTACAAGCTGTGACCGAACGACTGACGAGCCTGACCGGCCTTGCCTCCACCGCCAAGCTTCCGGCCTTCGATCGCGTGGCACTGAAGTCCGGCATCCTGCACCTCGGCCCCGGCGCCTTCTTCCGCGCCCATTTCGCGCCCTATACCGATGCCGCATTGGCCTTTGCTGGTGGTGACTGGGGGATCGAGGTAGCCAGCCTGCGCACAGCAGACGTGGCCGATCATCTCAACGAGCAGAACGGCCTTTACACTATGCTGGTGCGCGATACCGCAGGCACCGAGGCGCATGTGATCGGCCCAATCCTGAAAGCGCACGTCGCGCCCCGCGATCCGGCCGGTCTTCTCGCCCGGCTGGAGGATCCCGCCATCCGCATCGTCAGCCTGACGGTCACCGAAAAGGCCTATGGCTTCGACGCCGCCACCGGCGGTCTGGATCTCAAGCACGCCGATATCGCCGCCGACCTTGCCAGCCCGCATGCACCGCGCGGCGTCATCGGCTATCTCGTCAAAGGTCTTCGTCGCCGCCGCGACAGGGGTGTTGAGCCCTTCACGCCGCTCAGCTGCGACAACCTCCCGAGCAACGGCGCCGTGCTGAAGCGCCTCGTGCTCGACTTCGCCGGCCGCGTCGATCCCGAGCTGAAGCAGTGGATCGAGACCAACGTCCCCTTCCCCTCGACCATGGTCGATCGCATCACCCCGGCCAGCACCGACGCCACCTACCGCGACGCTGAGGAACTCACCGGCCGCACCGACCTTGCCGCGATCGAAACCGAACCCTTCGCCCAATGGGTGATTGAGGACAGCTTCGCCAACGGCCGCCCGCATTGGGAAAAGGCGGGCGCGCTGATGGTCGAGGATGTCTCGGCCTACGAGAAGATGAAGCTGAGGATGCTGAACGGCGCACACTCGCTGCTTGCCTATCTAGGCTATATCGCCGGCTATGAATTCATTCGCGACGTCATGGACGATGTCGGCCTGGCAGCACTTGCCCACCGCCACATGAACGCCGCCGCCGCCACGCTCGACCCGGTGCCCGGCATCGATCTTGACGCCTATGCCGACGAACTGATGGCCCGCTTCGCCAACAAGGCGATCGCCCACCGCACCTACCAGATTGCCATGGACGGCACCCAGAAGCTGCCGCAGCGCCTGCTGGAGCCGTCAGCCGAAGCGCTGGCTGCCGGCGATCATGCGGAAACCTACGCCATCGCGGTCGCTGCCTGGATGCGGTATGCACTTGGCGTCGATCGCAAGGGCCAGTCATACGAGCTGCGCGACCCGCGCGCTGCCGAGATCGCAACGCTGCTGGCCGACGTTCCGCGCAACGGCGGCGCCGTCTCGGCGGCATTGTTCACGCTGCCGGGGTTGTTCCCTGATGTGCTGACTGGGAATGTCGCCTGGACCGACGACGTGGCCAACAAGCTCGAGATTCTGATCCAGGACGGGAAATTACCTTTGTTTTGATTGCCCTCTACCCTCATCCCTGTGCTTGTCACAGGGATCCAGCATGCCCAAGTCCTTGGGCACGGGAGACCCTTCTTGCCTCCCAATGAAGTGCGTTATTCACAGCGCGGACGCGCCGTGGCTGGATCCCCGCCACGAGGGCGAGGATGAGGGCGGTTGGGGTGGGCGTCCAACTCCAAGGCGCCGCCATCGCCCAGCCGCGCACAGGCTGCACTACCCTTTCACCCGCGCCATCTCCGCATCATAAAGCGGCGTCAGCGACACCCTGCACGGCACCCGCGCCCGCGCCACGTCGAGCTCATAGGTCCCCGACAGCACGAAATCCTCCGTCACCCCCTCGGCGTCGCGCACATAACCGTAGCCGATCGCCTTGCCGATTGTGTAGCCGAAGCCGCCCGAGGAGAGCCAGCCGACACGCTTGCCGTCGCGGTAGATCGTCTCGCGGCCGAGCAGCACCACGTCAGGGTCGTCGGGCACAAAGCACGCGAGCATCTTCTTCACACCCGACGACAGCTGCCGCTCGATAGCCTCCCGGCCGCGAAACGGCGTCGCCTTCTTCGTCTTCACCGCCCAGCCAAGCCCGGCCTCGATCGGCGTATGGTCCGGCCCGATATCGGAGCCCCAGGCGCGATACCCCTTCTCCAGCCGGCAGCTCTCGATCGCCCGGTAGCCGGCATTGACGAGATGGAACGGATTGCCCGCCGCCATCAGCGCGTCGTAGACGGTCGTGGCATATTCGATCGGCACATGCAGCTCGTAGCCGAGTTCGCCGACATAGGTGATGCGCAGCGCCCGCACCGGGCAGCCCGCGATGCCGATCGTCGTGACACGCCCGAAGGGGAAGCCGGCATTGGAGACGTCGCTGCTGGTTACCTTTTCCAGCACCGCACGTGCATTCGGCCCCATCAACGATAGCACCGAATAGGCCGAGGTCACGTCGACCAGCTCGGCATGCAGATCGCCGGGAATATTGCGGGCTATCCAGTCGAAATCATGCGTCGCGAAACCGGTGCCGGTGACGATGTAATACTCGTCTTCGGCGATGCGCGCACAGGTGACGTCGCACTCGATGCCGCCCTTGTCGTTCAGCATCTGCGTGTACACCAGCGATCCCACCGGTTTGGCAACGTCGTTGGCGGCGATCCAGGAAAGGGCAGCCTCCGCGTCGCGGCCCTTCAGCGTGAACTTGGCGAAGGACGTCTGGTCGAAGATCACCGCCGCCTCGCGCACCGCCTTGTGCTCGCGCCCGACCGCCTCGAACCAGTTCTGCCTCTCGTAGCTGTAGACGTCTTTCGGCTCCTCGTTGGCGAAGAGATCGGCGAACCAGTTCGGCCGCTCCCAGCCGAGCTTTTCGCCGAAGCACGCGCCCTGCGCCTTCAGCCGGTCGTAGAGCGGCGATTTCCGGCAGGGCCGTCCGCTGGAATATTCCTCGAAGGGGAAGGCCAGCGTGTAGTGCTTGCCATAGGCCTCCAGCGTGCGGGTGCGCACCCAGTCGGTGTCGAAATGCGGCCGGCCGAAGCGGCGGATATCGACCGGCCAGAGATCGTAGGGCGGCTCGCCCTTGCTGACCCATTCGGCGAGCGCCATGCCCGCTCCACCGGCCGACGCGATGCCGAAGGCATTGAAGCCGGCGCCGACGAAGAAATTCCGGAGCTCCGGTGCCTCGCCGAGAATGAAGTTGCCGTCGGGCGTAAAGCTTTCCGGCCCGTTGAGCAGCTGCTTGACGCCGACGTTTTCGAGCGCCGGCACGCGTCCGAGCGCCTGCTCCATGATCTGCTCGAAATGGTCGTAATTGCTGTCGAGCAGCGTGTAGTGGAAGCCCTCGGGGATCCCCGATTTCGCCCAGGGGATCGGGTTCGGCTCGTAGCCGCCCATGACGATGCCGCCGACCTCCTCCTTGTAATAGGTCAGCCGATCAGGGTCGCGCAGCGTCGGCAAGTTCGAGGGTACGCCGAAGGATTCGGTGATGATGTACTGATGCTCCACCGACACCAGCGGCACGTTGACCCCGAAGCGAGCGGCAAACGCCCGCGTCCATTGCCCGGCGCAGACGACGACGCGCTCGCATTCGATGCGGCCATGCTCGGTGATCACGGCGCGGATCTTCCCCTTGTCGATCTCGAGGTCGATCACTTCGGTATCCTCGAAGATCGACACGCCTGCCATCCGCGCGCCGCGCGCCAGCGCCTGGGTGATGTCGGAGGGGTTGGCCTGCCCGTCGGTTGGGAGGTAGGCAGCGCCGATCAGGTCGTCGATCGTTATTAGCGGCCAGAGGTCGAAGGTCTCCTGTGGCGTGAGCAGCTGCATGTCGAGCCCGAAGGACTGCGCCGTCGTCGCCTGCCGCTTCACCTCCGTCCAGCGTTCCTCGTTGCAGGCAAGCCGCAAGCCGCCGTTCATCTTCCAGCCGGTGCCGAGCCCGGTTTCGGCCTCCAGCCGCTTGTAGAGATCGACGGAATAGCCGAGCAGCTGGGTGATGTTGGCGCTGGTGCGCAGCTGCCCGACGAGGCCGGCCGCATGGAAGGTGGTGCCGGAGGTGAGCTTCTTGCGCTCGAGCAGCACGGTATCGGTCCAGCCGAGCTTGCCGAGATGATAGGCCGTCGAGCAGCCGATGATGCCGCCGCCAATGACCACGGCCTTGGCGGTCTTGGGCAATTCCTTGGTCATGTCATGGATCCTGTTCGAATTCCTCAAAGGCGCGCTCGAAGCGGACCCGGTTCTCGGCGGTATAGGCGGCGTAGTCGAAGTCGATCGTCGAGTGGATTTCCGAGACCATGCTCCACAGCATCTCGCGCAGCAGCGAGGCGCATTTCATCGCCCGGTAGCGACGCCAGAGATCCGGCGTCAGCAAGGCCTGGTAATAGGCCTCCAGCATCGCTCGCTCGGCATCCTCGGAAAATTCGTTGTTGGACGCCAGCCCTCCGAGATCGAACAGCGGTGTGTTGAAGCCGGCGTAATCCCAGTCGATCAGCCACAACCGCTTGCCGTCGTCGAGAAAATTCGCGGCCAGCATGTCGTTATGGCCGAAGGCGATCTCGTAAGGCCCGCCCGACGCCTCGAGTCGCTCGGCCTTGTCGAGCAGATCGGCAAACAGCGGCCGATAGGAACTGCCGGACGCCTCGAGATTGGCGATATAATCGCGGATCACATGAAACACCCAGAAGATCGCCGCCGGCCCGCGAAATTCCCGCGCGATATCGTGGTGGCAGGCCCGCACCAGCGGAATGACGCGCTCGAGCGTGCGCGCATCGCGCAGGTCTTCGGGCGTAAGCGCCCGGGCATCGATATAGTCGAGCACCAAGACACCCGGCGCATGGTGGATCACCGCGGGCGAGAGCCCGGCCGCATGCGCCGCCTTGCTGGCGGCCAGTTCGTTGCGCCTACTGATGTGATGAACCGGAATGTCCTCGCCCAACCGGACGACGCGCTTCACGCGGCCGTCGCGGACCAGATAGTTCCTGTTGGTGATGCCGCCGGTGATCGCCGAGATATCGATCGGACCCTGCCAAATGCCAAGCTCATGTATCCGGTCTTCAGGCGTCACGCTGTCCCCCTCGCGGCCTATCTTCTTGAAATCATGGCCAGAGGAGGATGGACTGTCAAGCGCGTCAGATAGATGCGCCGGACGCGTCGAAGATATGACAGCGCGCGGGGTCGAAGGAGGCGTTCACATTCGCTCCGCGCTCCACCTTGCGCTGTCCGTCGAGCGCGACGGTCAGCTGCTGCCTGTCCGGCGTCGTCGTATAAAGCATCGTCGCGCCGCCGAGGTTCTCGACCAGATCGACATTGACCGTCGACAGCACGATGCCGCCGGTGTCGAGCACCGAAAGATGCTCCGGCCGGATACCGAAGGTCACGCTGTCGCCTGCCTTGGCATTCACCCGGCGCGGCAGCCGCACGGCGTTGCCGCAGACGTTGATCGTTGTTTCGCCGTCGCTGACAGCATCGATCCGGGCCTGCAAGAAGTTCATCTTCGGGCTGCCGATGAAGCCGGCGACAAAGCGGTTGGCTGGGTTGTTGTAGAGATCGAGCGGCGCGCCGATCTGCTCGATGCGGCCTGCATTCAGCACCACGATCTTGTCGGCCATGGTCATGGCCTCCACCTGGTCGTGGGTGACGTAGATCATCGTGTTGCCGAGACTGCGGTGCAGCCGCGAGATCTCGACGCGCATCTGCACGCGCAGTTCGGCGTCGAGGTTGGAAAGCGGCTCGTCGAACAGGAAGATGCGCGGTTCGCGCACGATGGCGCGGCCGATCGCAACGCGCTGCCGCTGGCCGCCCGAAAGCGCCTTCGGCTTGCGTTCCAGCAGCTTCTCGATCTGCAGGATTTCGGCCGCCCGCTTCACCTTCGGCTGGATCTCTGCCTTCTTGAAGCCGGCGGTTTCCAGCCCGAAGGCGAGGTTCTTGTAGACCGACATGTGCGGATAGAGCGCGTAGGACTGGAACACCATTGCGATGCCGCGCTTGGCTGGCGCCACCTCGTTCATCCGCTCGTTGTCGAGCATCAGCGCGCCGCCTGAGATTTCCTCCAGCCCGGCGATCATCCGAAGCAGCGTGGACTTGCCGCAGCCGGACGGGCCGACGAAGACCACGAACTCGCCGGGATCGATGGTGAGGTCGATGCCGTGGATGACGTCAAGCGCGCCGTAGCGTTTCTCGACCTTCTGAAGAACGACGCTGGTTGCCATCTCTCGACTTCCTCTCTGGTCCGTCATTGCGTTCTCGCACGCCAATCGGCGTATTTCGGGCTGTCGGCACCGATTGGCAGCGGGATATCCTGGCCGCTGTCCGACGATTGGTAGATTGCCGTCACCAGTTCCAGGGCCCGCCTCGCATCCTGCGTCGAGACCGGCAGCGGCCCCCGACCTTCGAGATGCGCGTGGAAATGCGCCATCTGTGTCGTGAAGCGCGGCGCCACCGGCTGCCAGTCGCCGATCACGGCGTCGATCTCTCTTTGCACGCGGTCGTTGGCGGCCAGGATCGTCCACGGGTCCTTGCCCGGCGAATAGGCCTCGTGGTTGCTCTCGAAGGTGACGTTCTCGAAATGCAGCCTCAGACGGCTGATTTCCTGTTGCGAGCCGAGCGTGCAGGACAGCGACACGAAGGCGCCGTTCTCCATCAGAAGGCTGGCCGAAGCGCAATCCTCGACCTCGATATCGTTGACTCGCGTCGCCACCCGGCCGAATACCCGCGATGCCGGACCCATCAGGTGCAGCAGCATGTCGTGCAGGTGCAGCGCATGCGTCACCAGCACGCCGCCCAGTTCCGTCGTCCACTTGCCGCGCCAGGGAACGGCGTAATAGTCGGGCGTCCTGAGCCAGAAGGTCTCGACCGAGCCCATGTATGGCCTTCCCGCGATCCCGGCCTCGATGATCCGCTTCGCCTTCTCGACGCCATCGCCGTAGCGATACTGGAAGATCGGCATCAGCACGCCCCTGGCGGTCTTTTCGACCCGCATGATTTGATCGACGCCGGCGAGCGAGCCCGTCAGCGGCTTCTCGCAGATGACATGCTTGCCCGCCTGAAGAGCCGCCACCACCTGCTCCAGATGGATGCCCGGCGGCGTGCAGATATCGACGATGTCGATGCTGTCGTCGGCGAGCACCTCGGCAAACGAGGTCGTTCGCCCGGCAATATCGAATTCGTCGCCGACCTGCTTCAGCCGTTCCTCGTTGAGGTCGCAAAGCGTCGTCACCTTGAACTTGTCGGGATGCGGCAGGTAGCCCTCGACGATATGGGAGCGGCCGATACCGCAGCCGATGATCGCAACTGTCTTGATGCTCATGTCCTTCACCGCTTCATGCCCGTGGTGGCGATGCCGTCGATCAAGAGCCGCTGGAAGAACAGGAAGAACAGGAACACCGGCACCAGCGTCAGCGTCGACATCGCGAACAGCCCGCCCCAGTCCGATGCACTGGTCGAATCGACGAAGGTGCGCAGGCCGAGCTGGATCGTGTAGGTGTTCATGTCGTTGAGGTAGATCAGCGGCCCGAAGAAGTCGTCCCAGGTCCAGATGAAGGAGAAGATCGCCGCCGTAGCCAGCACCGGCAACGACAGCGGCAGCATGATCTTCCAGTAGATCCGCCAGGCGCTGCAGCCGTCCATCATCGCGGCTTCATCGAGTTCGCGTGGGATGCCGCGGAAGAACTGCACCATCAGGAAGATGAAGAAGGCGTCGCTGGCGAGGAATTTAGGCACGACGAGCGGCAGGATGGTGTTCACCCAGCCGAGGTTGAGAAACAGCACATATTGCGGGATCAGCGTCACGTGATAGGGGATCATCAGCGTGCCGAGCATGATCGCAAACCAGAAGTTCCGCCCGGCAAACCGCAGCCGCGCGAAGGCATATGCCGCCAGCGAACAGGCGACCACGTTGCCGATGACCGTCAGCACCGAAATCACCAGCGAGTTCCAGAAGAACCGCCCGAAGGTGATGTCGAGCCCGCCCCAGCCACGTACATAGGACGAAAAGTCGATCGACGACGGGATCAGCGAGGTCGAGGAGAAGATTTCGTTCTCGGGCCTGACCGACGCCGACACCATCCACAGGAGCGGATAGAGCATCAGCAGCGAGGCGAGGATCAGCAGCGTGTGCACGACGATGGAGGCCGGGCGGCTACGCTTGGTGATATCGGAGGGCGGTGCCGAAACCGGCGCGGTGATCCCGTTAGTCATCGTAGTGCACCCAGTAGCGTGAGGACAGGAACGAGAAGGCGGTGAACACGGCGATGATCAGCACCAGGATCCACGCGAGCGCCGAGGCATAGCCCATGCGAAAGTTCCCGAACGCCTCCTGGTAGAGATAGAGCGTGTAGAACAGCGTCGAATTGATCGGCCCGCCTGTACCGCCCGAGATGATGAATGCCGGCGTGAACGCCTTGAAGGCGTCGATCGTCTGCACCACGGCGTTGAAGAAGATCACCGGCGTCAGCAGCGGCAGGGTTATCTTGTAGAACTGCCGGAATTTCGAGGCGCCGTCCAGGCTCGCCGCCTCGTACATGTCGGTCGGGATCTGCCGGAGACCGGCCAGGAAGATGATCATCGGCGAGCCGAACTGCCAGACGCTGAGCGCCACCAGCGTGTAGATCGAATAGCTCGGATGCGAGATCCAGCTCGGCCCCTCGATGCCGATCTGCGACAGCGCCGCATTGACCAGCCCGTCGCGGGCAAACAGCTGCCGCCACAGGACGGCGATCGCGACGCTGCCGCCAAGCAGCGACGGCAGGTAGAACACGGCGCGGTACACCGTCAGCCCACGAACGCCCTTGTTCAGTGCCATCGCCACCAGCAGAGCGAAGATCAGCTTGAACGGCACCGACAGCACGACATAGGTCAGCGTCACCTTCATCGCGGCGGCGAATTTCGGATCGGCGGTGGTAATGCGCACGTAGTTGGCCGCGCCCACCCATTCGGGCGAGCGGATCATGTCAAAATCGGTGAACGACAGGTAGAGCGACACCAGCGCCGGTCCTAGCGTCAGCCCGAGAAAGCCGATCAGCCATGGCAGCAGGAACAGGTAGCCGGCCGAGTTGGCTGCCCAGAGGCGCTTGAAACGCCCCTCGGCAACCACGCTCCCGCCTCTCCGGACCGTGTCCGGAGCCGTCGTGTGCATCGCATTGCTCATCCTGATCAGCCTCGTGCGAGAAGCCGGGTGATCTCGTCGACGATCTGCTTGCCGCCATCGGCAGGCGTCAGCTGTCCAAAGCCGACCTGCTCGGCGGCGGTGCGCAGCACCGTCTGGCCTTCGCCGGCGCCGGACGGCGGTGGCGGCGGCAGCTTTCCGGCCAGATCGCCGAGGCCCGCCACATACTCGAGCGGGATCTTGCCCGTGGCGTCGAGCTTGGCGGCGACGACGTCGCGCATCGCCTTCGATTCCGGAATGCCGCGCTCGACATCGAGCGCCACGGCTGCGTCCGGATTGGTGACGAAGAAGTTGACATAATCGACCGCCTGGTCGAGCGCCTTCGACTGTGCCGAGACCGAGAAGAACATCGACGGCTTGCGGTAGTGCCCGCCCTTCGAATCCGCCTTGATCAGTGGGTAGTTGGTGAGCGTCAGCTTGTCTTTGACCACGGCTTGGAAGCCGACGAACTGGTTGCTGTGAGCGTAGTCGACAGCGGCCTTGCCGAGTGTCAGCGGCGCGGTGTCGATCGTGTCCTTGTAGAGCGCTTGTACATCGGGCGGCACGCAGGCGCCGGCCTCGCGGAATTTACTCCACATATCCAGCCACTCCGCTGCATCGTCGGCGCCGAAGGCGATCTTCGAATCTGCCGTGTACAGCGCCTTGCCACGCTGGCGCAGATAGTTTTCAAAAAGCGGTTCGTTGCCGCTGCCGTCGGCAAAGCCGAAGAAGCCCTTGCGCTTTCCGGCCTTGCTGATCTCTGCGCCGATCTTGCCAAGCTCGTCCCATGTCGTGGTGCGTGTCGGCAAAGGGATGCCGGCTTCCTCGAAGGCCGTGGTGTTCAGCACCGTCGAGGCGGAATTCGCCCCGAGGCTGACGCCATAGAAATGGCCGTCGACGCTGCCGCCTTCGATCTGGGCCGGGTCGAAATCACCGAGGCTGAGCTTGCCGGGCATGTAGGATTCCAGCGGCGCGAGAGCCCCGCGCCGCGCATATTCGACGATATAGCGGTAATCCATCTGGATCACATCGGGCGCGTTACGGCCGGCGACCTGCGTTGCCAGTCGCGGCCAGTAATCGCCCCAGCCGAGGAATTCGCCCGTTATCGACGTGCCTGAATTCTTTGCCTTGTAAAGCTCCGACACCTTGTTGGTGCGGTCTGCGCGCGGCTGTGAGCCCCACCACAGAAGCCTGAGGCGGGCATCCTCGGCAAAAGCCCTGGAACCCAGGGCGGACATGGATAGAAGGGCAGCGCCCCCGGCCATGAAATGACGTCTGTTCACGCTGAATGTCATCTGTTTTTCTCCTCCCTTGGGGACCGCCTCCACACGTTCCCGGCTGGTTTTGCTTGCAACAAATAACCAATTGGTTACAAGCTATGGACAAGCACTGAAGCTGTCAAGCGCCATGTTGGCGGACAGCTCGGTCAGATTTGAAATCGGCTCATGACAACCATGAGTGAATGGCGTTACGGGGAAAGGGTGCATGGGGATGGATGGCAGCGGAGAGAAGAAAATCGTGAAGCGACGCCCGGCCGATAGAGTCCTGCAACGCGATCCCGAACGTACCCGCGCAGCCATTCTCGAAGCGGCCACCAAGGAATTTTCCGAAAACGGCATGGGCGGCGCCCGCGTCGATGCAATCGCCGAGCGCGCCGGCACCAACAAGCGCATGCTCTATCACTACTTTGGCGACAAGGAGCAGCTCTATCTCCACGTTCTCGAGGAGGCCTATGTCGGCATCCGCACCGCCGAGCGCGAACTCCATATCGGCGATCGCAGCCCGGAAGAAGGCATAGCCGAACTGGCGCTCTTCACCTGGCGCTACTTCCTCAAGCACCCTGAGTTTCTCAGCCTGCTCGGCACCGAAAACCTGCACCGTGCCCGCTGGTTGCGCCAGTCGGTCCGGCTGAAGGAGTTGCATTCGCATCTGATCGTCGAACTCACCCAGGTGCTCGATCGCGGCAAGCAGGCTGGTGTCTTCATCGACACGGCCGATCCGCTCAACGTCTATCTGACCATCGCCTCGCTCGGCTATTTCTACATTTCCAACCAGTACACGCTGTCGACCATCTTCGGCCGTGAGCTGACGGAGAAGACGAATCTCGACGCCTGGGAACGTCACATCGTCCACGTCACGCTGGCTTCCATCAAGACCTGAAATCGGAAATTCGATCTTCGCTATTGACAGCGGCGCTTTTCCTCTGTCATCAAGTAACCGTTTAGTTACTGGCCGGGAGGAGCCGCGCGACATCGCGCGTCCGGCCATTCACGACATCAGCAGGGAGGCAAGCATGGCGCGTCTAGGGATCATTCTGCACGGCGTAACCGGTCGCATGGGCTACAATCAGCATCTCGTCCGATCGATCCTCGCAATCCGCGACCAGGGTGGCTTGAGACTGAAATCGGGTGAAAGGCTGGAGATCGACCCCATCATCGTCGGCCGCAACGCCGCCAAGATGGAGGAGCTGGCGAAGAGACATAACATCGCCCGCTGGTCCACCGACCTCGACGCGGCGCTCAAAAATCCCGACGACCAGATCTTCTTCGACGCCGGCACGACGCTGATGCGTGCCGAGCTGCTTTCCAGGGCGCTCGATGCCGGCAAGCATGTCTATTGCGAAAAGCCGATCTCCGACGATCTTGCGGTCGCAGTCGATCTCGCCCGCAAGGCCCGTGCCTCCGGCCTCAAGCATGGCGTCGTTCAGGACAAGCTTTTCCTGCCCGGCCTGCGCAAGCTGGCGCTACTGCGCGATTCCGGTTTCTTCGGCAAGATCCTCTCGGTGCGTGGCGAGTTCGGCTACTGGGTGTTCGAGGGCGATTGGGGCGTGCCGGCGCAGCGCCCGTCGTGGAACTACCGCAAGGCCGATGGCGGCGGCATCATCCTCGACATGCTGTGCCACTGGCGCTACGTGCTCGACAATCTGTTCGGAGAGGTCAAGGCCGTCTCCTGCCTTGGCGCCACCCATATTGGCACCCGCGTCGATGAGCAGGGCAACGCCTACCCGTGCGACACGGATGACGCCGCCTATGCCACCTTCGAGCTCGAAGGCGGCGCGATCGCCCATATCAACTCATCCTGGGCGGTGCGCGTGCGCCGCGATGATCTCGTGACCTTCCAGGTCGACGGCACGCATGGCTCGGCCGTCGCCGGGCTGACGAAATGCTGGACCCAGCACCGCGTCAACACCCCGAAGCCGGTTTGGAACCCCGATCAGCCGCAGACGATCGATTTCTACAAGACCTGGGACGAAGTGCCAGACACGCAGGCTTTCGACAACGGTTTCAAGGCGCAGTGGGAGATGTTTCTGCGCCATGTCGCCGAGGATGCGCCATGGCCCTACGGGCTGGAAGCCGGCGCCAAGGGCGTGCAGCTCGCCGAACTCGGGCTGAAATCCTGGGCCGAGCGCCGCTGGCTCGACGTGCCCAGACTGGAGTTCTGAGGAATGGCGACGATCAACCTGCCGCTCGACGGAAAGATAGCACCCTATGTGCTGACCGGCGCGCCGATCCCGCTGGCCAGGCGCCAGCCGAAGGATTTTTCCCGCATCGCCTATGCAGCCGCCCATGTGGTTGCCGATCCGCTTGAAGACAGTGATCCGTGGCTGACGCCTGCGATCGATTGGGAACGCACACTCGCCTTCCGCCATCGGCTCTGGGACCTCGGGCTCGGTGTTGCCGAAGCCATGGACACCGCCCAGCGCGGCATGGGCCTCGGCTGGCTGGAAGCGCAGCAGCTGATCAAGCGCGCGCTTGCCGAAGCAGCCTCGCGCAGCGATGCGCTGATCGCCTGCGGAGCCGGCACCGACCACCTTTCGCCCGGCCCTGACGTGACCATCGAAACCATCATCAGGGCCTACGAGGAGCAGATCGAAACCATCGAGGCTGCGGGCGGGCGCATCATCCTGATGGCAAGCCGGGCGCTTGCCGCAGCGGCGAAGAGCCCCGACGATTATATCAGGGTCTACGATCGCATCCTGCGGCAGGTTCGACAGCCTGTGATCATCCACTGGCTCGGGGAGATGTTCGATCCGGCGCTGGAGGGTTATTGGGGCAATATCGATCACATCGCGGCAATGTCCACCTGCCTGCAGGTGATCGAAGCCAATGCAGCCAAGGTCGACGGCATCAAGGTCTCGCTGCTATCTCGGGAGAAGGAAGTGATCATGCGCCGGCAATTGCCGCCGAGCGTGCGCATGTATACCGGCGACGATTTCAACTACGCCGAATTGATCGCTGGCGATGCGCATGGCCATTCCGATGCATTGCTCGGTATCTTCGACGCCATTGCGCCTGCGGCATCGGCGGCCCTCGAAGCGCTTGGTAACAACAGGAACGACGAATTCTTCGCGCTGCTCGAGCCCACCGTTCCGCTGTCGCGCCACATCTTCAAGGCGCCGACCCGCTTCTACAAGACCGGCATCGTCTTCCTCGCCTATCTCAACGGGCTGCAGGATCATTTTACGATGATCGGCGGCCAGCAATCGGCGCGCTCGCTCTCGCATCTGGCCGAACTCTTCCGCCTCGCCGACAGGGCCCGCGTTCTCGACGATCCCGATCTGGCGGTGGCGCGGATGAAGCAGGTTCTTGCTGTTTACGGCGTTTCTTGAGCCCATGAAGGGAGGAGAATGACATGGTCGAAGGTCTCTCCATCAACCTCGCGACGATCCGCGAGCAGTGCGGCTTCGCTGAAGCTGTCGATCTCTGCCTAAAGCACGGCATCACCAAGATCGCGCCCTGGCGCGACCAGATCGCCAAGGCCGGGCTCGATGAAGCGGTACGGATCGTCCGGTCCAACCATATCGGGCTGACCGGTCTCTGCCGTGGCGGCTTCTTCCCCGCGCTGGAGGCTTCCGATCGCAGCAAGGCGATCGACGACAACAAGCGCGCTGTGGATGAGGCGGCGGCGCTCGGCGCCGATTGCCTCGTGCTTGTCGTCGGTGGTCTGGCGGGCGCCTCGAAGGATATCGGCGAGGCCCGCAAGATGGTGGCGGACGGGATCGCCGCGCTGCTGCCGCATGCCCGCGCCAGCGGCGTGCCGCTGGCAATCGAACCGCTGCACCCGATGTATGCCGCCGACCGCTCCTGCGTGAACACGCTCGGTCAGGCACTCGACATGTGCGAACAACTCGGCGAGGGCGTCGGCGTCGCTATCGATGTCTACCACGTCTGGTGGGACCCGGATCTCGCCCGCGAGATCGCCCGCGCCGGCGACATGAAGCGTATCCTGGCTCATCATATCTGCGACTGGCTGGTCCCGACCAAGGACATGCTGACCGATCGCGGCATGATGGGCGATGGCGTCATCGACCTGAAAGGCATACGACGGATGATCGAGGCATCAGGCTTCCACGGCGCCCAGGAGGTGGAGATATTCTCCGCCGACAACTGGTGGAAGCGCCCGGCCGACGAGGTCATCCGCACCTGTGTCGAGCGCTTTCGCAGCTGCTGCCAGCCCTGAGAGCCGACATTTGTAATCAAGCCCGTTTCCGCACGCATGAAGGAGGATCATTCGATGGAGAAGCGCCGTTTCGCACTGATAGGCACCGGCAATCGCGGTACCACCATGTGGGGCAAGGAGCTCCTCGCCGGCTGGCGCGAGCATGTGGATCTGGTGGCCATCGTCGATACCAACACGCTGCGCGCCGAGCGCGCCCGCACCATGATCGGCAGCAATGCCCCGATCTACGAGAACATCGACGCCATGCTGGCCGAACAGCAGGTCGACATGGTCATCGTCTGCACTCCCGATTACACCCATGACGACATCGTCGTGCGGGCCTTGGAAGCCGGCATCGACGTCATCACCGAAAAGCCGATGACAACGGCGGTCGATAAGATCCGCCGCATCCTCGACGCCGAAAAGCGTACCGGCCGGCGCGTCGATGTTTCCTTCAACTACCGCTACGCGCCGACGGCGGCGAAGATCAAGGAACTCCTGAACGCAGGCGAGATCGGCCGTGTCACCTCCGTCGATTTCCACTGGTACCTGAACACCCAGCACGGCGCCGACTACTTCCGTCGCTGGCACGCCTATACGGAAAATTCCGGCAGCCTGTTCGTCCACAAGGCCACCCACCACTTCGATCTCCTGAACTGGTATCTCGACAGCGATCCCGAAGCCGTCACCGCCTTCGCCGATCTGCAGAATTACGGTCGCAAGGGCCCGTTCCGCGGCCCGCGCTGCAAGCTCTGTCCGCACGCCGGCGCGTGCGACTACTACCTCGATCTCGAGGCCGATCCGTTTCTCGACGCGCTCTACGAGGATCCATCGAAACTCGACGGCTACTTCCGCGACGGCTGCGTCTATCGCGAGGACATCGACATCCCCGACACCATGGTCGTCAGCCTGCGCTACAGGAACGACGTCCACGTCTCCTATTCGCTGAACACCTTCCAGCCGATCGAAGGCCACCACATCGCCTTCAACGGTACCGAAGGGCGCATCGAGCTTCGCCAGTTTGAAAAGCAGCCTTGGGAAACGCCCGACGAGGACACCATCCTTTTGATCCGCAACTTTCCGAAGGGCCGGGAGCCGGTCGAGCGCATCGTCGTGCCACACTCGGCGGGCGGCCACTATGGTGGTGACAACCGCATGCGCAACATGATCTTCAAGCCTGGCATGGAAGACCATCTCGGCCAGCGCGCCGGCACCCGCGCCGGTGCCATGTCGGTTCTCTGCGGCATCGCCGCGCTGAACAGCTCGCGCACCGGCAATGTCGTCAAGATCGCAGATCTGATGCCGGAACTCACGGGTGGCGACACTATACCGGGTTTAAAAGCCGGCTAACTGATTGGTCTCGGGCGGTTACGCGAGCTGCACGTTGCCAGGCTGAACATCACCCGCAGCCGTCGGCGCGTCGCCTGTGACCTTGATCAGCCGCACCCAGTTGCGTGCAATCGCCAGCCCGTTGGCATCTGCCGCCGCTGCGTACGCTGCGGCCAGATCGGGGTAACGGTCGAGCCAGCCCGGCTCCATGCGCTCGATCGACGTTTCGAAACCCGCCCTCCAGCCGGCGACCACCTCCGCATTCGCCTCGAAGTGAAACTGCGTGCCATAGGCGGCGCGGCCGATGCGAAACGCCTGGTTTTCGACCAGCGGGCTCGTCGCCAGCAGCGAGGCTCCTTCGGGCAGCTTGAACGTATCGCTGTGCCATTCGAAGGTGGTGAATGCAGTCTCCAGTCCGGCCAGCAGCGGATCCACCTTGCCCGCATCCGTCATGTCGATGGACTTCCAGCCGAACTCGAGTGTTCTGCCCAGGAGGTTTTCTCCGCCATGGGCCCGCGCCAGGATCTGCGCGCCAAGGCAGATGCCGAGCACCGCCTTGCCTGATTCGCCAAAGCGCAGCATCAGCCGCGCCAGGGCGGGCAGATAGGGATGGTTCGTGTCGTCGAGCGCATCCTGCTCGCCGCCGAGTACCACAAGCGCGTCATGTTCGAAAATGCTGCCGGGCAGGCGCCCGTCGAGATAGGGCCTGAAGTAGTCGAGTTGCGCATTCGCCTCGGCCAGCGCCACACCCAGCGAACCGAGCGGCGTGTTCTTCATGTTTTCGACGACGGCGACCCGCATTCCCGACTCCTGCTTTCTCAATCGGGTGACAGGAACACCAAGCCGCGCGCCATTGCAATATCCGTTGCGTTGCGTCGCAGCACTTCGTAGATTTGACCGCGAGAGGATACCGCCATGATCGATAAGAAGGCCCGCGTCACCATCTTATATTGCACCCAGTGCAACTGGCTGCTGCGCGCCAGCTGGATGGCGCAGGAACTGCTGCAGACCTTCACCGACAGCCTTGGCGAAGTCGCGCTCATTCCCGGCACTGGCGGCAATTTCGAAATCAGGGTGGATGACGCGCTGGTCTGGGAGCGCAAGCGCGACGGCGGCTTCCCCGGCCCGAAGGAACTGAAGCAGCGGATCCGTGACATCATCGATCCCGATCGCGATCTCGGCCACACGGACAGGGCATCACAGGAAAGCTGAGCCTATTAAGCCTATTTGTAGGGCGAGTTGCAGGTCTTGTAGATCCCTTCATAGGTCACGAAGCGGTCTGTTGACGGATTGTAGCTACGATACTGATTGCGGCACCAGTCGATGTGCAGTTTCCCCTCCGGTGGCCTTGGTCGCGCGGTACGGATCGGCGGCAGCGTATTGGCGCCGGGCGGCTCGGCACCATAGTAACGCGGCGCCGGCCCGGCGGCCCTTGGCCGATAGTAGGTCGGTCCGCTCGCCGTCGGCGGACGGTAGTTCGGCTGCACGTAGGATGGCGTGAAGGATTGCCGCTGGCCGAAGGTGAAGCACCCCCGATAGTCGCACATCGTCTGAACCTGAACGATATTCGAGTTGGCTGCGGGCACGACCGGGACCTGCATCGGCATGGCCGAAACCTGCGCCAGCGAAACAAGTGACAGAATCACGACGAGGGGCAATGTCTGCAAACCGGGCATCCGACCATCCTTCTTCATCCCTCACATATAGTGCGTCCCGCGCCGAACGACATCGCCCGCCGATGCATTTTAGCCAAAAGCCCACGTCTGCCGCGCCGTCCACCGACTTTTTTGCGTCGTGTCAGAAAAACTTCAAAAACCCTGTTGACAGCAAGGGGCCACCCCCGTACATCGCTCTCCGTCGCCCAGATGGCGGAATTGGTAGACGCGCCAGCTTCAGGTGCTGGTACCCGAAAGGGTGTGGAGGTTCGAGTCCTCTTCTGGGCACCATTCCATTTTGAGAAACGTAGATTTCTCAGCAATCACAAAATCTTAGGTAATCAGCAATTTCCCCTTCCGGGGCGGGATTGGCCCGCGGACGGCAGTCATCGGACATATTGTATCGCTCCGATACCAGCGATATTTTCCGACGATCTCCTGCATCTGCTTCTTGCATCAAAAACGACGTTCCATCTTGCGCTATCGAAGCGCTTCCGTTCCGAATCGTCCGATTTCCCTTCTTGGCGACGCGTCAGACCGCCGGGCATATGCGACGCGCGATCTTCTCAAGACGTGAGGCAGGCAGGCAGGTTTACGGGGCGGCATACATGCATTCGTTGCTTCCTGTTATGAAATGCAATGCAACGTTGACGTAAAGGCATTCATCTTGGTCAAGAACCTGCCGGTTGATAGACTTGGTGCTATTTCTTTCGAACCCGAATAATGCTTAAATCCACAGGCTGGGAGGCTGATGCTATTTGAGGGTTATTGGCTGCATGAGCGACGTGACGTCACCATCAGGAAAGCGACTTTACCGCGGTGTCGTGATGCGGGTGGATGTTACCGCTGTCCTTGCATGCCTGCTGCTCGCCATGCTTGTGCTATCGGCAATCGCTACGTATGGCGTCCAGCATCGGATCGACGGCGTCACCCAGCCGGTTGGACCGGGCACGCCTCTGTCTCCTGGCGCCGAGCGCAGCGTCTAACGATCAGCGTTTCAAAACGTCACCAACGCAGGTATCGACCGCCGATCCCGGCCCCGATCGCGCTGACGGCTGCGATTGCGATCGTGTACCACGTCGCGATGAACAGCGGGCTGTCGTCGATGCAGTGCCAGGCATAGAGCGCCGCGGCGATGCTGCCCGCGGCAAGGCCGGCTGCGGCGCCGGCAAGGGCCGGTCGTTGCGGGGCGCCGGATCTGAGCGCCAGCAGGAAGCCGATCAGCGGCGGCAGCGACAGCAGCGGAATGAACGTCAGGCAGAAGGCGGCGTTGTGGCCCATCATCTGTGATCGCCAGAGGGCCGACGGCAGGGCGAAGAACTCGATGGCGACGGCGGCGATGAGCAGAAAAAGCGGAATCAGCAGCGCCAGCGCGCCCGACCGCAGCGAGACCCCCGGCCGGCCGATCCGAAAGACCACGATCGAGGCGAGAATGGCGAGGACAAGCGTCAGGCCGAGCTTGAAGAGCACGGGCACCGTCTCGATTGCGTTGCCGATGTCATGGCGGATACCGAGCGTCGACAACAGGATGGCCGCAGAGACGGCAACGCCGGCAGTGAGCGCAATCGCGAGCACCCGACCGAGCCGACCCCGAACGGGAGCGTCTTCGGTCAGCAGGTTTATCAGCTCATTCGTCTTCACCAGATCCACTCCGATACAGGGCTGCCAGCCTTTTCAGGGCGCGATGAAGCGATACGCGCACCGCGACCTCCGTCATTTTCAACCGCTCCGCCGTTTCGCGTATTCCCGCTCCATTCATCGATATCGAGCGGACGATATCGCGCTGCGGATCTTTCAACCGGTCCAGCAGGCGCTCCGCATCGAGCCGATCCGTGGCTTCCGTCGTCTGCTCGCCGCTCTCGAGCGTTTCGATCACGTCCTCGATCGGCACATTCACATGCCGCCCGCGTCGGCGCAGACTGTCGATCATCTTGTTGCGCACGATGGTCGACAACCATGGTCCGATTGGACGCGCCGAATCCCAAGTGCCACGTTTCAGGTGAACCGCCAGCAGCACTTCCTGAACCACGTCTTCGGCTTCGCTTGCTGGCGCACCGAGCTGGTCGCAACGCCTGCGCGCCATCGTCCTGAGATACGGCGTCACGCCGAGAAGAAAGCGGTGATAGGCCTGCGCGTCGCCATTCAGCGCCCGACGCATCCAGTCTGCCCAATCGTCTTCCCGCGCCGAACGCTTCACCCGATAATATTCCCTACGAAGATGCGCACGGTTTTGTTACCGGCTCCGTAAAATTTAGTGGATGTTGTGTCGCGACTTGGTGAATGCCGCAAGGGACAAAACACCAGAGGCTTCAGGCGTCTATCGCTGAAGCGGCCGCGGGGCGATCCCATAAGGCTGGATTGGGAGGCGACGCGCGGAGTTCGCTGGAGGCGACGCAGGCGGAAAATCTGCGAACGCAGGATGTCAGCGCACAGGCTGGTAGTGGCCGCGACGGGGCACCTCTGTGCCGGAGGAGATGGCGCCGTCGTGGTCGCAGACATAGACCGTCATCGGCATCCCGCCGGATCGAAAGATGCTGTCATAGCGGCGGCGGACATACTGCGTCTCGGTGCGGCATTCGTATTTCGGCTGCAGCGACTTGTCGGTCGGCGCCTTGACGCCGGGGAGGTTCGAATAAGGATAGGCCGACTGCACGCGGCCCGCGCCGGCCCGGCTCCAGTCGGTCGAAAAACCCGAACTGGGCAGCAAGCCGCTCGCGAGCGCCAGAGTAACGAGAACTATCCGATCAAACCGCATCATTGCCCCTGGCCGCAATCGGCCGCTCCATCGACGCTGCGGATGTAAGCACTGGCGGATTGGCCATCAAGCCGAATGCGTCGCCGCTCCCGCAAACGTGACTTCATGCCGGCTTGCGGAAATAGCCTCGAATCGTCGGGTGCGCCGTCAGGGCGGCAAGAATGGCGAAGCCGGCGGCCAGCAGGAATCCGGCGAAGAAGCCGCCAATGATACCGGCGATCAGTAGCGTCTTCTTGCCCGGTCCGTTGGCCTTAAGCGGTGGTTCGGCCTGCGAGATCACGCGGATGTTGCTGCGCGAAAGGCTCTGCTCCTCGCTGGTCTGGCTCGAACGCTTCAGCACCGTTTCGTAGATGTCGCGGGCGGCGGTTGCCTTGCGCTGCAGTTCGTTGAGATCGACCTGCTTGTCCGACGTGTTGACCTGCAAAGCCTTTTGAACGGCCAGTTCCTTGGAGATCGCGTCCTCGGCCTTCTTGGTCTGCTCATAATCGGCTTGGGCCGTGCTCGCCAGACGCTGCAGTTCGCCCTTCAATTCCTCAGAGGTGCTTTTCAGCGAGGATCGCGCTGCCTGCAGGCGCGGATGCCGCGTGCCCATCTGGCTCTCAAGACTGCTGACGATCGCCGCCTGCGTCGAATATTGCTGCCGCAGGCTGGCAAGTGCCGTCGAAACGCCGCCGTTCTGCGGATCGCCGCCGACAATGTCCTCGAAGCGCAGGGTGTTCGCCGCGTCGGCCTTCGATTTTGCCTGGATCGTCTTGTCCTGCGCCGTCACCAGCAGGGTGTTGAGCGAGGCCAGGCGCTGGTCCGAGATCAAGCCGTTCTGCGTCGATGCCATGTCGTTGTCGGCGCGGTAGGTCTCGACCGCCTGCTCGGCCTCCTGAACCTTCTGCCGAAGGTCGGTCAGCCGGTTGTCGAGCGTCGCGGATGTGTCTTCGTAAAGGCCGGAGCTGGCATTGTTTTCTTCCTGCAGGAACGATGTCACGACCTGGTTTGCCAGCCGGGCGGATTTCTCCGGGTTCTTGGTCGTCGCCGTCATCGACACGACATAGGTGGAGGCCTGGCGGGTGATCAAGAGAGCCTTCTGCAAGGCGGTAATCACGGCCGCGCTGTCGGACCGGCCGTCGGTGAATTCCGGATCCTGGTCGAGTTTCATCGCATCGGCGACCCGGCGCAGCACGTTGCCGGAGGTGAGAATCTGCACCTGGCTGTCGATCATTGCCGAGATCATTTCGGGCGACGGGCCGGAGGCCTGCGAGGCCGGATCGTTGAGGCCGATCTGGCGCGGGTCGAAATAGAGGCTGGTCGCCGCGGTGAACTTCTGTGTCGACATCGGCAGCACGACGGCGCCGCCGATCGCGCCGAGCACGGACAGGCCGAGCACGAGAAAGCGTCTGCTCCATATCGCCTGGATGACCGAGCGAACGTCGAGTAGCGGACCCGCGGGCGCCTCATCGTTGGTGTAGACGGGGAGAGACGTGGCAGCGGGTTCTGCGATCGGCTCGCGGCGAACGACGGGCTCGGCTGGTGCGGTTTCAAGCTGAGGAGGCGTTGTTGCTTCCGGCGCAGTGACCGTTGCCGGTTCGGCAATGGGTGCATCGGGAATGATCGAGGCCGGCGCGGGTTTGGCGACAGCGAAATCGGCCGGGCGAAGCACAGGCCCCGGTCCGCCTGTCCGGTCGGCATCGGTGTTCGGAGGCTCGTAGCTGCGCCATTGCGGCAGCCGGCCTGCCTTGTTCCTGTCAGACTGGTTCATTCGCGCACTCGCTCGTCTGCCTACAATACTCTGGCAGCATAGGGCGACTTTAGAAATTCTTAGCTAACGGACCGTTAAGATGGGCGGACGATACTCCAATGAGCGATCGGCCGAATCTGGAAGCGGTGATAATGACTTACAATTCCTCATCCTGGCGACGCGTGGCGGCAGCCGCCATCGCGACGATCCTGCTTCACGCGGGTGTCGCAAATGCCCAGGGCAGCTGCCTTCAGGGCATCAATCTGTCCGGCGCCGAGTTCGGCGCCGCCGGGGGCACGCCGTTCAAGGACTATGCCTATCCTTCCGAGCAGACCATCGCCTATTTCGCCAAGAAGGGCTTCAACACCGTGCGCCTGCCGTTCCTGTGGGAACGCCTGCAACCGCAGCTTGGCAAGCCGCTGGATGAAGGCGAGCTGCAGCGCCTCAAGGACACGGTCGAGCTTTTGCGCAAGCAGAAGCTGACCATCATTCTCGACCCGCACAATTATGCGCATTACAACAAGACGATGATCGGCGTCGCGCCGGTGACGGACACGGCCTTCGCCGAGTTCTGGGCGCGGCTCGCGGTCGAGTTCTCCAATCAGGAGGACGTGATCTTCGGCCTGATGAACGAGCCCTACGACATCACGGCGGAAGCCTGGCTGAAGGCCGCCAATGCGGCGGTCCGCACGATCCGGGCAACCGGGTCGAACAATCTTATCCTGGTGCCCGGCACGAGGTTCACCGGCGCCCACTCCTGGGCTGCCGATGCGCCGAATGGCGCCAATGGAACGGTCATGCTGGGTGTTCGCGATCCGCGCAACAATTATGCCTACGAGGTGCACCAGTATTTCGACCAGGATTCGTCGGGAACGCATACCGAATGCAGCGGCAACGACAGTGCGCTGAACGCGGTAACTCAGATGACCGAATGGGCGAAGACCAACAAGACTCGCGTCTTTCTCGGCGAGTTCGGCGTCTCGCAAGACAAGGAATGCGTCGCGGGCCTGGGGCGCGTGCTTAATCACATGCAGGCAAATCCCGATGTCTGGCTTGGCTGGACCTATTGGGTCGCCGGCGACTGGTGGCCGGACACCGAAACGCTCAACGTTCAGCCGCACGACGGCAAGGATCGCAAGCAGATGATGGCGCTTGAAACAGCGCTCAAGGCGCCGCCCGCCGACAAGGCCGCCTGCAAGACCATGGCGGACTGAGATCGATGGCAAAGCCGGCGAGCCATTACTCCCGTGAGCCGATCGATTGGGGCATCCTGGCCGCCAGCGTGCTTGGCGTCACCTACAACGCCATCCTTGCCTTCATAAACCACAATATCGTGCCGCTGACGCCGACCCACGTTGTCCTCAGCGAAATTCTCATCCTCACCTTCAGTTTCGGTTATATCCTCAAGAAGGGCCTCTTTGAGGAAGATCTCGTCCCGCTTGGTTATCTCCTGGCAACGATCGCGCTGACGATCTACGTCATGGTCATCAACAAGGCGGGCTATATCGACCATCTCCGCAACGTCCTGATCATCTTCGCTTTCACCGTGCTGGGCCGATGGAGCAACGAGCGAACGCTCAGGCTTGCCTTCAAGGTCTGTTGCGTGGCGACGCTGGCGGCGCTGGTCTGCGAGATCGTCTCGACCACCGCCTATGTGGCGCTGTTTCATCCAGCCGAATATTTCCAGAATACCCGCGGCGTGCCGCCCGCCACCTATAGCGACGTCGGCCTGTTTCGTGGCGCGCTCGGCTTCGAGGGGCGTTTCTCCTTCGGACTGATCGATCACCGCTCGTCGTCGATCTTCCTGGAGCAGGTGTCGCTGGCCAACTTCTGCGGCGTCATGGTCATCTATCTCGTGAGTTTCGCCAATCGCATCAGCCTGTTCGACCGTCTGATCTTCATGTCGACGATCGTCCTCATCCTGGTCACCAACGACACGCGCACCATGCTGATCTTCACCATCGTCAGCGCCGTCGGCTATGTCATCTATCCCTGGATCCCGAAGATCTTCAGCTTCCTGATGATGCCGGCGATCGTGGTCGTGGGGTTCGTCATCCATGCCTACAAGCCGGATGCACATGACGACGATTTCGTCGGGCGCATCAGCGGCACCGTGCGCAACATCATCGCCATGGATCTGCCGGCGACGATGGGGCTCGAACTCGACCGGGCGACGACCTTCGTCGACAGCGGCTATGTTTATATAACCTATGGCGCCACCATATTCGGCCTGATCCTGTTCTGGCTTTTCGTCTCCTTCTATCCGGCTGGCCAAACGCCGAACCAGAGGCGCCTCTGCCACGCGTTGTCGCTGTTCATGTTCCTGAACCTGATGATCGGCTCGACCGCGATCTTTTCGATGAAGACGGCCGGCCTCGGCTGGCTGCTCGTCGGCTTTCTCAAATTCAACGAGGGGTCAACGGCGGGGATACGCGGTTCCACGGCGCAAGCGGAACGGACTCCAGTTCCAAGTCCCGTAAGCTGACCGGCGATGGGACGCGCGGGTCTGAAGCCAGCCGTCATCGAGAAAATTGATACAGGGCTGCGTGCACTTTGCTTGATCGGCCACGTTGCTTTGATCTAAGCAGGCGCGCCGGCCGCTGTTGAAAAATGGTTGGCCCATGCCAAAAAGGGAATGTGACGCATGACGCAATATGTACTGACGGTCGCCTGCAAGTCGACGCGGGGAATCGTGGCGGCGATTTCGACCTATCTCGCCGACCAGGGCTGCAACATCGTCGACAGCTCGCAGTTCGATGATCTCTCGACCGGCATGTTCTTTACCCGCGTCAGCTTCATCTCCGAAGAAGGCGTGACCTTGTCGGCGATCCGCGAAGGCTTCAAGCCGATCTCCGAGAAATTCGCCATGACTGCCGAGATCCATGATGGCGACCAGCGCATGAAGGTGCTGCTGATGGTCTCGCGCTTCGGCCACTGCCTGAACGACCTGCTCTACCGCTGGAAGATCGGCGCGCTGCCGATCGACATCGTCGGCGTCGTCTCCAACCATTTCGATTACCAGAAGGTGGTGGTCAATCACGACATTCCCTTCCACCACATCAAGGTAACGAAGGAAAACAAGCCGGAGGCGGAAGCACAGATCATGCAGCTGGTCGAAAGCTCCGGCACCGAGCTGATCGTGCTCGCCCGCTACATGCAGGTGCTGTCGGACGCGATGTGCAAGAAGATGTCGGGACGGATCATCAACATCCATCACTCCTTCCTGCCGTCGTTCAAGGGTGCGAACCCCTACAAGCAGGCCTATGAGCGCGGCGTCAAGCTGATCGGCGCCACGGCGCATTACGTCACCGCCGATCTC
>Ga0247741_1000152_pt1 | contig 45289 bp, 66 predicted proteins | sample UWRJL213509R2_FD_180945 | JGI IMG/M metagenome (GOLD analysis project Ga0247741, IMG submission 180945) | Plant litter microbial communities from Arlington Agricultural Research Station in Wisconsin, United States - UWRJ-L213-509R-2 | ecosystem: Environmental > Terrestrial > Plant litter >... | reverse complement strand
CAGATGCCCTTGACTGAATCGCCGCAGTCGTTGAATGAGGTGGCTATGCGGGCGTGGCGAAACTGGTAGACGCAAGGGACTTAAAATCCGTTAGAAACTCAGCGTTTCCGGCATTCCCTATTGCAAAACAGCCATTGATTTTCGACTGAAATCGATGGAACAAAATGAGATTTGCAAAACATTTTGGGCCGTGAAATGGACGAGTACCAACCCCTCTACACCTGGCGCCGCACCAAGATAGACGAGAACGACATACCGACCGATTCAGACTGGTCAGGGTATGACGGGGAGATTGGAATAGGGAGGGTGCAGCTTCAGCCGCATGGGCCGATGAAAGGCCAGTGGATGTGGAGCGGGCATGGGCCGCGAACCAAGAAGCGCCTTTTGCCACATCAGGGATATGAGCCCACGAGGCGCGAGGCAGGCCGGAAGGTCGAGGAATACTATCACGCGCTCATGGCGGCGAACGGTATGAAGGGCAGCAAGCAGGATTGAGGAGCCCCGTTAGGAGCCCCTCGTCTTCAGTTTATCAGTTGCCACCGTCACGCTGATCGGCAGCACGTCCGCCGCAAGAAGACCCGTCGCTCGCACGATCGTAAGAATGTGCGCAGTTACCGGCGACGGAAGCAGATGCAGCGGAAAGACCTACCAGCGCTGCTACAAATAGAACTTTGATCAAGACTCACTCCCCATAAGGTTGTTAACGGCGAGATGAGTGACAGAAACAATTTTAGTTGCATAGTGCCGCAACGATACTCGCAGAACTATTTTAAGGCGGTGGTTAATATTAGCCATCACTGTAGCACTCATCCGCCCTGCGCCCCTGTCAGCCGCTGGCGCTCGACGCGGTCAAGCCGCTCCCTGAGATCAAGCATGAAGTCGCGTTGCCCATAGACGCTGCCCTGCGCCGTCTTCAGATCATCGAGCTGACGCTGCTGGTCCGCGAAGCGCTGATCGTAGCTGGCCCATACCCGATCAAGCTCTTCTCTGGGGACCTGGGCGTCGCGGACTTCTTTGACAGAACCCTCCATCCGCGCCCTATCTTCAGTCCCCCGAGCGGTGCGCCACTCCATTTCCTTTTGCGTGACCATCTTCTCGACGACAACACTCAGCGCCTGCGAGGTGCTTGATGCCTGGACCTTCGCATCCTCCCGGATCTGGCTGATGTTGTCCTTGATCGGCTGCAAGGCGAGAAAGCCAAGACCGGCAAGGATCGTGATCGTCACGGAACTGAAGCCGATGACCAGAGGCCACTGCGTTTTCGACCCACCGCGAACGTCATCCGACAGCCCGCGGATCTGAGACCCAATGTCGGTGAAGCCCTGCCGCATCCTCAGATCAAGGTCGGCAATCTTCGTCGCCTGGTTCTCTACCCGCTCCCCAAGCTGGACATAGCGGGTCTCTGGGTCGAACGAGCCGTTTGTTGGCATATCCATCGCACCTTTAGTCATCCGTTCCCACTGCCCTTTCAATGCACTTGGCAGGCTATCGTTCAGCGCTGGCCGAACTTGGTTTTCACGTCGTCGTAGAAACCGGAGCACCGCCCGGTTCGATCATCTTGAGCGTCGGCCGCAAATTCCCACCGTAGCTGGGTATTGCGGGGCTTCTCGGTCGATTTCGGGTAGACCCGCCCCATCTTGTCACGGCACTCGGCCGGTAGGTCGGGGAGGATGACAGCAGCCTGCACCCTGCCTTTTGCTTCAGCGGCTGCACTGAGGCGCTTTTGATCCGTGCTGGCACAGCCATTCAATATCACGAGCGTCCCACACAGGGCTGTCAGTGCCGCTATCTTCCGCAATGATCTTCTCCAGCTTGTCTTGTGCCTGCGCCGTGGCTCTCACAGCGGCCTCAGTGCGCTTTCGGTATTCTTCGGTGATCTGCGCAGCCTGATTGGCTCGACGGCGCTCCTCGGCTAGCTGCTGGGCAACCACCTCATATTCGAAGGCAGAGACCATCTTGGAGGTAGCGAGGCGGACCTGTTCATTGGCGTAGGAATGAACCTTGCCAGTTGCCAGGTCTCCGATTACCGGGACGTTCGACAGGAACGGAATGCGCCACGCGCCGGGGATGCCCTCGTAATAGGCAAGCAGGCCGAGCGCGATGCAGCCGCCGAATCCGAGATAGCGCGCAATGGCGTATAGGATCGGCATCAGGACGGAATCCCATTGAGGCAAAGAGCGCGCTCCGCAGTGCGGCGCTTGGTCAGGCCCGGAAGCCGAATGCCGGCCGCCTTGTCCCATTTCGGAAATTCGTTGCAGGCTCCGACGATATCGCCCGTGTTCAGCTTGCGAGCGAGTGTGGATTTGCAGAACGCTCCCGTTCCGATGTTGTAGCTGATCGACAGCGAAGCCACGTAGGCGCCGGCTGGGATGGCGTCGGGAGCCTTCAGGCAGGCACGCATGCCCGTCTCAAACTCCGCCAGCCGATCGCCCAGCATGTCTCTGCACTGGGCAACCGTGTAACTGTCACCCATCTTCACACCGCGCGTCTCGCCGAAGCAGACAGTCGGGATTCCGATCGGGTCACGATAGGCCACGGTGCGCAGCCCCTCGAACGTGCTGACGACAGCAATCGCGGCAGCGGCTATCGCGCTACCCTTCTTCAGGCGGCTTGCCATTCAGATCTCCTGAGACTTTCTGTTGAACGAAGATGCGGGAAACGATCGCCGCAATGGTGAGCAGGCCGGTCAGGGCCGACATACCGAGCTGGATGTAGATATTTCGCGAGACCCATGTCGCCGCCACGAAGGTGTAGATCGGCTCCGCGAGGATGAAGACAAACGCCAGCGCCATGAACCGCACCGACCAGGCACGGGCCAGCACTGCGCGCCAGTTATGGACGAGCATGGAAGACTCCACTTTTAGAGATGGTTCAGGTTTGCGGAAGGCCCGCGAAGACGAAGACGTTGACGCCGATCGACTTGGGCGTGATCGGGATCTTCTTGATGGTGGCGGTCGGCTTGCCAGCCTTGCCGCTGGCAACGCCGCTGGTGACCTTCGGCCGCGCCAGCGTCAGGCCTTTGAGGACGCCGCCGAGGATCGAGCCGATAACGTTGACGTTCTCCGGAGCGTCGAGCCCCGGTTGATCGTAGGTGTGCGAGTGCTCGGGCAGGTTATCCGCCGTCAGCTCGTATTCGGCGATGCCCACGACAGAGCCAAGCGTCACGCCCTTGCCGGCGATCACAAGCGCCAGGTCGCGGAGGTCGAGCAGCTTGAACGTCGACGCGGTCGTTCCGGCCAAGAACCACCCCTTGGCCGAGAACTTCGTCACGAAGGCAGGATAAGCCGCCCTCGTGTATTCCGTGGTTCCATCTGCGACGAGCCAGCCGGGCCGCAGCTCGTCATTCAGCGTCACCGACAGCGTGCCGAGGCGGGCAAGAGCGTTATTAGCCGGAGGACGCATTTGGCCACCTCGCGTCAGATGCATAGTCAGCAGGGATGCCGCCGGCCGTCGCCTTGATGGCCGAAGCAGCGAAGATGCAGTTCTTGACCCAGATCGCACCAGCGAGCGCGAAGTCGATCATGTCGGATGCGCTCATGGGCGTGAGGCTGTTGTCGGCGGCGATCCACACGAAGTCCTGTGCTGGGTCGAACCAGCGATAGCCGGTGTCTACCTGACCCTGCGCGATCATCGCCGTGGCGGCCGCGCCCATCGATCGGATGTTGTCGAGGTCGAACTGTCGGGACTGGTAGTGCTTGCCGTTCCAGTCAAAGCCGAGGGCGATGCGGCGGTCGCGCTCTTGGTCCACCTGATCCGATGTCGGTGCGCTCACGGCAGGGGGCACATAAGCCTTTTTGCTTGTTTCACCCGTTCCCACGTCCATGATGAATTCTTGGCTGGCCATATCAGAACTCCCACGAAATGTTCATTGTGCCGTTGAGAAGAGCGGTACCTGCTTGTGTCGTAAACTGAACCCGATCAGGGTCTCCTGTGAGGGTCACGTTGCCCGCCCCCCAAAGCTGACTGGTGGTTGTGTTCTGCACGGTCAGCCGCCAAGACCATATATTTAGCGTAGGCGAAAGCCGCTCGAATGTTATGAAGCCGCTTCTCGCTGTCGTTCCCGTTGCGTCTGCAATAATTGCGCCAGAGGGGTCACCCGTGTGCCCTACGGTAGCCGAGCCCGAACTAGCTGTAACTGGACCCAGATACCCAGCAGATTGCACCACTCCGCCGGCTCCAAGTCTAATAACACATATGGCACTCGTAGCCGGTCCCCATGCGTTGAAGTGCGCGGTGATACGCTTCACTCCAGCCGGGATGCCAGTGAACGTTACAGCCGCCGTGTTCGGGTTAACGACAGGCGTCGCATGCGTGATGCCAAGCATCATATCCCGGTCGGGGACTGACAGCGTGCGACTTGCGGTCAGAGCCGTCACGTTCCAATTCAGATAGAACGCGGTAGCAGCATTGCGGAGGCGGAACGTCGCCCCAGCGAAGGTGGCGTTGGCGATCGTGCGGGTGGCGACGAAGATACTGGCGACGAAGTTGAGGAGCGTGATCTTTCGTAGGTCGCCCGACACGCTATCCCAGAAGCCGATTTCGTCAGCATCGATCATCGGCGACTTGGCCGTCGCCCCATGAATGGCGGCAGCGAAGCCAGCAATCACCGACGCAAACGCCGCCTGCGCCTTCTTCATGAAATGGAAGGCCGAGTACAGCCCCGGCAGAACAGCCACGTCTTCGGGGTTGTTTGCGAACTCAGCGGCAAGGGCCGCGCTTTCAGACGCATCCTGCGCAAACTCACCAGCTGCGAGAGCGCTTGCGGCCGCTGCTTCCGCATTCCCTTCCGCAGCCTCAATCAAATCAGCTGTCGGCGGCGTCTGCCCCGGTGATACCTGAATGGATCGATCGGTGATTTCCTTAACCGTCTGGATCTGCATAACCATCATGTCGAAGCGGTCTTCGACCACCTCAGCATTGTATGGCCCTTGGTTCGCAAGGTCGGTTTCCTGGGTGAAGGGCGGGTTCCGGAGAAGCGTCAGCTTCTGTCCGGTCGCCGGAGCAACGACGACAGTGACGTTGCCGCCCGCATCGTTCCCTACCCCCGACACGGTATAGTCGCCATCGACGAGAGACAGGTCTGTCGACACCCCGAAGATGTCCTGAAGGACAACACGGATATGATCCTCGTCGACGATCCGGAATCCATACGGAAAGATCGTTGTTACGCCATTGCCGTCATAAGGGCCGGCGGTGCTGATCTCGCTGGAAATGGTCATTTAGATTTCCCCATGATGTACTCCATAGGTGACACGTCATCACCTTCGGACTGTCGCCAGGCCGCATCGATGAATCGATTGATCTGCGTTGAAGGCGCGTGAAGGAATAGGCCACCGGCATCGACCAGCGACCGAACGAAAGCCTTGTCGACCTCGCCCTGTGATGCCTGGTAGATCGGGCGCGCGATGGTATCCATCATCGAGCCGTAAGCGCCGCCGCCGCTGAAACCTTGCACACCGCTTGCGATATCGCGGACGAACGGCAAGGTGCCGGCCACGCTCATTGCTGTCTGCTTTGCAAGGAATTCGGCCCAGCCGTCCTTGTCGTCGTCGTCATCGTCGCCCCACGGAAGCTGGCCGCGAACCATGGCGGCGAGGACTGCTTCAACGGTGAAGAGCATGACCATGTCCGTTGTCCACGACAGAACCTGCCGAGGATCCGTGAACTGGGTCTGCCGTGTCTTCTCATAGGCTACGTTGAACTTGGCGAACATGTAGGAGCCGAGGGCGGTGAAGAGCCGCACGACATCATTCTGCCGAACGTTGCGTGACAGCGTGCCGCGCTCGATCGGCGTGCGATCAGAGAAGTTGCCGGACGCCGCCGCGCGCGCCACGATACGATCGGCGTGGGCAATGGCATCCTTTTCGCCTTTGCCTTGGTCGAGCGCCTGTCGATACCCCGCCAGCCATGTCGGCATGTCCACGGTGTAGAACTGCGCCTTCTGCATGAGCCAGAAGCCCCACGGCGCCAGATACTCGCTCGTGAAGGCTGACACGCGGTTCTGTGTCGGGCCCGCCCTCACCTCGCCCAGCAGGTCGTAGATGTCCTTGTTGAACGTGGTCTCGCGTTCCTGCATGAACGGCGACTTGCGGATGATCTCGCTTGCCGCGCTGTTTGGACCCGAGAGAGGCCGACGGAACATGTCCTGTACGCCGAGAAGCATGTTCTTCTTCCCGACGACGACGATCGACTGCGCGATGCCAGTCGGCTGCAACAGGACCGTTGTCAGGTTGAAGGCCAGCTTCGAGACAGTGAAGCCCGACTTCAGCTTGCGCGACCACCGGTTCATGAAGTCAGCGCCGCGGACCTCACCGCTCGCCACGTCCTGCAGCCACACCTCAAGCGCATCGAAGTCCGACTTCATCCCTCGATCGAGGAAGGCGCTCTTCACGTCGTTGTCCTGAAGGATTCGCCAGGAGTTGGTCACCACCTCCGACAGCGCCAGATCGTGGACCACCTGGTTGATGTGACCATGCAGCACGCCGATATCGATCATCACCGGGCGGCCCGAGGACTGGGCGCGTTCCTTCGTGTGGCCGTTCTTGGTCTGAGCCTTGCCGAAGCGTCCGCCCGTCATGGACTTGGCCATGTCGTTTAGATCGTCGTCGCGGGCCAGCGAAGAGATTTCGGTATCGTACTTGAGCGGGTAGTATCCGCCCTTGAGAGTGCCGGAGGCCGTCTTCACCTCGCGCGGCGTTACCTTCTCAGGCGCGACACCGGTCACCCGCTTCTCGCGCGCCTCGATATCCGGCCAGTATCCCTCGACGAGATCCCAAGCCGACTGCACGAACTTCCAGTCGCGCTCATCCAGGCGGCCGATCGCCAGTTCGACCTGCTGCGGCGTGAAATAGCCCTTCACCCGGTTATCGGTCAGGCGCTGATAGTTGCCCTCGTTTCCGACGTTCATCGCGATCGAGATCAGATCCCACTTCGAGAACTGGCCATTCAGTTCGGGGATGCTCTGCAGCGTCGTCATCGCGCGCCGCTCTTCCTTCGAATAAAGCGAATAGAGCGTGTCGAAGTCCTCGCCCGCCTGCCGGCGCTTCACCATCAGCTCGGAGACGGCCTCGTCGATCGGCGCCTTGATGTGGCGATAAGCGGCGCCATCCTCAAACCCGTCGATCTCCCGAAGGATCGTGTCGGCGGTCTTGACCAGATTGAGGTAGCTGCGGAATCCTTCCTTTGCGCCACCACGGCCGGACTTGGCGCGGGAAGGCGCGCTTCCTATCACGTTCTCCTCAAATTCGGTTATGATATCGCCGACGACGGCTTCAAGGTCGCGTTCCCGCCTTGCATCCTTCAGCTTCTGCTTCAGCCGCGCGGTGTGCTCGATGTTCTTGAGCGCATCGACGATTCCGCGCAGTTGGTCCACGGTCAGCTGCTTATAGGGCTTGCGCTGCGCTTCCTGCAGGACAGCATCCGGAATGGAAAGCTCGTTCTCCCTGCCCTCGTCGGTCATGCGCTGCACATAGGCCAGCAAGGAACCGCGTCGCTGTTCCGACTTCAAAGACAGCTTGCGGAAGTCGTAGCGCTCTAACAGCTCGTCGATCGCTTCGAGATAGTCGCCAGCGAGGTTCGAGCGCGTCGAGCGCTTGCCGAGGCGGCTGGTATAGCGTTCGGCCTGCTCGATCTCCTCTGTGGCCTTGAGGCTTTCGGAATAGAGCATGTGGTTCAGCAGCTGCCGGCGCTTCTGCTCCACTAGCAGCGAGACGGCATCATTGAACCGATCGGTGCTGACGTTCGCCTTGTCCGTGGCCGAGTTGGCAGAGCGAAGCGAACCGGACTTCACGGCGGCCTGCACGTCGCGGCGCTTCTGGCGGGACCAGAGATTTTCGCGCTCGACAAGGCGGGCCAGCTTTACAGCCTCGTTTGCCGCCTTGCGTTCGGCCGTCAGGAAGCGATTGCTTGCAATGGCATCGCGAACCTGCATGCGGTTGATCGTCTGGCGGGCGGCTTCCCTTGCCTGCGACACCGTCATATCGGGCGATGTGTCGCCGGCGCGCGCCTTGAGGATCTTGAGTTCGGCCGCCAGGAACTGGCCACGGGCGTCATTGTGGACAGCCTCGATCGCCTGCTCTTCGATCTGGCCGTCGCGCAGCACGTCGCCATGGCGTTCGCGCATGACACGCTCGGTCTCGGCGTCGATCGCTTCCCGGCGCGGCTGGGCCTGTTCGAGACCCTTGACAAGCGCATCCCCGCTTTCGAAGCCAAACCAGCCGGCCACCTCGTCGACGTTCATCCCGCCCTCGTTGGCGTAGACAGTAAACTTGCCACGCGGCAGCGTCTTCAGCACGCCTTCGCCATACCGCCGAACCAGGTCATCCCGATCCAGCCGCATGTCAGGCATGCCTTCCGGCGCTTCCTCACCCATCCAGCGACGGTTTCCCAGCCACTCCCATGCCCGATAGACCGGCATGCGGTTTACCTGATCCGTCATCTCTTCGCGGACTTTGGCCTTTTCCTCGCGATACCACTTCTCGGTTTCGCGCTGGATCGGCGCCATGACGGATTTGCGAAGGCGCTGCTTCGCAGCATCGACGGAACGGTCGTGCAGCTTCACCAGTTCGCGGTATTCGTCAGGAGAGACGCCAGCGGCCTCAGCAGCGGCGAACAGCATCTCATCCGATACATCGGACCTCGCGGCCTCGATTTCCGCGTCAGTAGCCAGCAGGCGGTCATAGACGCCTTTCATTTCCGGGGAGACGTCGACGTTCAGGCCGCGCAGGTTCTTGTAGAGACGGATCAGCCACTGGGTGAAGCGCTCGAAGGCGGCGCGCAGCTCGATCGACGGCGCCTTGCCTTCCATCAGATACGATTCAAAACCGCGTGCGAACTGCTCGTGCATGCCGGTATCGATCGCCAGATCGATGGCCGCGTCACCCGAAGAGCCGTTATCGAGGGCAGCGGTGACGTGTTCAGCCGTGACATCGAGGCCAGACGCGGCCTTCGCATCAGCGGCAACCGCGTTTGCATTGTCGCGCCACCATGTCTTGACGCTGTCGTACATCGCCGCAATCTCGGGGCTGACGGTCTGCATGTCCTGCAGCGTGTTCAGGAAGTAGTGCGCGCTTTCGTGGGTGAAGGTCGAAAGGTCTGCGGTCTCGAAAAGGCTGATGATGACCGCGCTGTCGCTGGCGCCGCCTAGTGGCAGCTGGATCGACCCGCGCTTGCCTTCTTGGAAGAGTAGGCGATCCTGACCGTACTTGCGCGCCTCATCATCTTGCGCTTTCCGCAAAGCTTCCCGGATCACGTCGTCACTGTCGTTCAGGGAGACGCCCAGGCTATCGAGGTAAGCGATATTGCTATCGATCAGCGCGCCTTTCTCGTCTGCCTCGACGTTGCCCGAGTACTGGATGTTGCCGCGCAACTCTTCGTCGATCGCATCCAGAAGAGCGTTACCGATGTTCGGCAGCTCGCCGCCCGTCTCCAGCGCGGTCCGGTATTCGTTCGCAACCGGGTTGTCCTGAAGGTATCCGGACTCGATCATGGCTTGCGCAACGTCGTCGATGCCGTGCTTCTTGCCGCCTTCGGTACCGCCGAGCAGGTCTTTCATGCCGGCGATCACCCCGCCCCGCGCCAGGCGCAGGTTCTTCTTGCCCTTCCCGCGCTTGACGACGGAAGCATCGCGAGCCTTCAATTCCCCGCCGGTATCATTGATGCCGCCGTAATCGGAGATTGCCTCAAGCAGCGATGGGCCATTCTCGATCGGCTTCGGCTTGAACGAGCGCATCTCGGCCAACTGGCGCGTCAGTTCGTCGACGTTCTTGGCCTGCATGCCTTCCGGCACAGCGCCGCGCACCTCCGGCAACGGGTTGGCCTTGGCAAACTCCTCCTGCGACAGCCCAGCGCGAGACGCCATGGTGCGGCGCATAGCGATCAGCGGCGCGGCTTCAAAGCGAGCCACGTCGGTGGCGCGGCCGGCCGCGCGAAGGCGTCCGACGAGCTCGTCGTATTCCTGCGCGTCGAGCGACCGTTCGCTTTCCTGCGCTACCCGAGCGGCTTCCGATTCCTCGAAGGCCTGCATCTGGATTTCGGACGCGCGAGCGTTGAAGTCCTGCGCTTCAAGGAAGGTCATGCCGTCAGGCTCAAAGCGCATGTTCTGGCGAAGGAAGTCGTCGAACTCAGAGCCCGCAAGCTTGGCGGCATAGGTGGCCGTCGGGATCTTCACATCGCCGCCGGTAGCAATCGCCGTCTGCCATTCAGCCGGATCAACACCCGGTAGATCGGTCAGGAACTCTTCGGGGTCGTATCGGTAGCTCTGAAATAGCTCCTGCATCTTCTCGGCGGGAACGTAGATGTCCTGGATGGGCGTGCCTTCGGTGGCCTTCTCGACGAAATCCATGAACGAGCCGTCGAGACGCTGGCGTAGCTTACTGGTGTTTGCTGCCTCGCCGATCTGGTCGATGGTTGCCTTCGTCTGCTCGGCCTGCTTCGCCTTGATGTGCCCGCCGCGGACGCGACCAGGAAGGGCGGCTTCAAAGGCCAGCTTGCCAGCTTCCATGATGGCGCCAATCACGCCACCGGCCGCGACGTTCTCACCCACGTCGTCAGTCAGCGACTTGTCGGGCGCGTAGAGATATTGCGAGATAGCGTTCTGCATGACCTGCTGAACGCCTTCCTGACCGCCTTCGACCGCCGCCTGCGCGCCAATGCGGCGGAGTACCGAAGCGAGGCCCGCCTTGATGACCTTGTTGTTCAGCAGGCGTTCGACCGGGATGGCATCTGTCGCGCCAGGCAGAAGGCCCATGAACGCGGCAATCGTCTGGGTGTCCTCATCCTGCCCGGCAGTGCGAGCATTCGAAGAGGCTTCACCGGCGCCAGACGCAGCACCGAGGGCAGCAGCGCCGCCGCCACCTGAAGCGAGGCCAGCAATGATGACCGGGATCATGGAGCCAATGCCGGAGCCGATCGTGCGAGCCCAGCTATCCTCGTACCCCTTGGCGGCCGGCAGCATCCCTTCGCTATAGGTCTGTGTCGCTTCACCCGCCGACTGAAGGCCGCGGCTGATGTCTTCCAGCGCTGGTTCAAAGGCGGAGAACGCCTCATCAGGGCGCATATCACCCGACAGCACATCAGACAGAACCGATTGGGCGATGCTCGGATTGATCACGCCTTGCTGAAAGATGTCCTTGCGAAGCTGCGCAATCTCTTCCGGGGAGCGCGACCGGGCCTCAGCGATACGCTTTGCGATCGGGGATTTGTCAGCACCCTCACCCGTAGCAAGAACCTGTCCAGCGCCTTCGAGGGCCAAGCCGCCCATCTGCACGGCGCCGACCGGCACGCCCTTGGCGGTTTCGGTGACCGTTGCAGGGACCGCGCCCTTCGAGAACTGCTCCCACCAGGACAGCGCCGGCAGATCATCCTTCGCCACCTTGGCGTTATCTGGAGTTTCCATCCAGTTTTGCAGACGCGGGTTCGCCGAAAGGATCGTCTCGTTGCGCTTCTGCTCGATGCGCTGCGCGAAGGTGTCCCGAAACTGCGAGGTCAACGACGTCGGCAGCGCCAGCGACTGCGCCATCTTGATGTCAGACGCGTGCTGATCGGGCGTCGTCGGGTCCTGCGTTAACGAGAATGCAACTTGCTTCGTCGACACGGCTTGCCGATCTCGGCTTTGTGCAAGATATTCGTCAGGAGACATTTATCACCGGGGGCTTGTAATGATGAAATTGGTAGTGGTGTTACTCACAGGGTTTGCACTTACCGCGTGCGTACCGACAGAGGAGCAGCGCCAGAAACTGAGGGAGCAGATTGCTACAACCTGCACGAACTATGGCTTCAAGAAGGGCACAGACGCGTTTTCCAATTGCCTTATGCAGGTGGATGCTCAGCAAGCGAATGCACGGCAGCGCCATGCGATGCAGGTTGCCAATGACGTCTCGGACATTAACGCAATGAACCGGACAACCTATTGCACCTCAACTCCTATTGGGGGCAGAGTTGCCACAACGTGTAATTAACGCTTAGTTTTGCCCTAAGATTTCCATCACGACAGCAGCATATTCCGCTTCGATCTCTTGTCGTGAGGGGGGCTTTCCATTCCGCTCGGTCAGTGCCGTGCGGATGGATGACTGCCACTCAGGCGGGATCTTCGGATATTCAACGACTGGCTTGACGTTCGAACCGTCCGGCCGATCGCCCCGCTCGAACATGAGGCCCTCGCCGACCTGATCCTGGCCATCATCGAATAGCCGCGCCGGAGAGTAGGCGCTGCGCTCTTCCGTGTAGATGGACTTCATCAGCAAGGCGTTGATCAGCGACTGCGTCTCGTCATAGCCGGGCGTCTTGCCGTTCTGTGTGCGGAACTGATCGATCTCGCTCTTCAACGCGTTCTGGAACTTCGCCACCCGCGTCTCCATCTCTGCCCGCTTGGTGGTGGAGTTTGCCGGGATGCCTGTGGTCGTAAGGCCGACAGAAGCGAGCGACTGTTCCGCCTGCTTATAGGCGGCGTTGTAGTTTGCACCGCTCTGTTGCGCTTCCACGTCGCCGGACAGCAGCTTGTTCTGGCTGTCGGCAACGGCCTTGCGATCCTCGCGAGAAAGCTGGGCGTAGTAATCCGTCAGGTCGAGAGATTTGAACCCCTGAGGGTTCTCGGCAGCCATACGGTTCAAGCCGAACAGCACGTTCTGATCGGTGACCGCATAGCCTTCGCGCTCCTTCTTGATGGATTCGTTGATGCTGTCGACGGCAGTGTTGCCGGCAGCGATGCGCAAATCGACCGGCGCTTGATCCGGCGTCTGGCCATTCTTCTCCCACATGTCCCAGAGCTGCTGGCGAGCGCCCTGCTGGTTCATCTCGCGGATCTTGTCTTGCTGCGCCAGTGACTGGAAAATCTTCTCCTGCGTCTTTTCGCGAACAACAGGGTCTTTGATGTTGCCCAAGTAGGTCTGGATCTCGTCATAGGACGGCGCAGCGGAGCGCGAAACGGGCATGTCGACCTTCGAGGCCACTGTGCTGCCCCTGCCGCCTGTAGGCTCCACATGCCATGGCTCGTGGCCCATGCGGAAATACATGCCGTAGCTGCCGACGTTCGAATGCACCCAGTCGATGACCTCCTGAGGAGCATTGCCGGGGCGGAGCAGCTTACCATTCCAACCCAGATCGACAGCCTTACCGCGAAGATGGTTCGACCCCTTCGCGATCGAGCCATCAGGTTTGCGATATCCTGCAGGAAACGCGACTGAATGTCCGGTCCGATCTGAATTCGCGAACAGTTCTTCCTGCCGTTCATTGGATCGCACACCGCTGACAACCTGAAGACCTGCCCGAATGGACGGCGGCGCATCCTCGATCATCGCAGCTAGGTTCGTCGCGAACGTGTCATCGAGGCCATCGATCGCCGCCATGCCTTTGCCCGGAGCGCGAGCGGCAAGGAAAGCGCGAACCTTTGTCGGGCCAGTCGTCGACACCGGACGATCGGCACCGGTGGCCGCGCCAGGATCTTCGCGCCCTGCATTGTCGTTGCTTGCAGCGTCGACGACTTCCTTGACGACATCCACGCCCGAACCGCGCTTCTTGCCCAGCAGATCGGCGGCATTGGCGGTTGCTTCCGCTTCCTGCACGATAGGCTTCAGCTTCAAATCGAGTTCGAACTGATCGTCAGCACTCAGTCGCGACGAATTCTTTGTGATGTATTCCTTCGCTGCCAGCGGGTTTTCCGCGGCAATGCGCAGCGCCATCTTCTGCGTAGCGCCTGAGAGATACGTGCGTTGCTTGCTTTCAAGGATATCGGCTGTCCAGCCCTGCTTTTCGCCGAGGTTTTTGATTTCCAACAGGCCGGCTGCAACATACTTGTCTGCCTTCGCTGGGTTTGCATAGTTGACAAGCGCTTCGTTCAGGAAGTTCTCCGACGAGGCGGCGGCGTCATTCGCAATCTGGGTCTTCAGCTCGTTGGCGTTGTGCACGATGCCTGACTGAAGGCCATCTTGGACGAGCGGTTCGGTGGTACGCTCGTAAAGGTTCTGCTGTGCCGGCGACAAGCCTTCAGCGTGCTTCGCATTGAGAGCCCGAAGGTCTTGTTCGAACTTCGGTCGCGCGTCGATCGCGGCTTGACCGGATTTCGTCATGTAGCCCGTTTCGGGGTCGTACATGAGTAACCGTTTCTCCTCCATCATTGCGTTGCGGCGCTGACGGACCATGGATTCGTCTTTAAGTGCGTTGACCTGCGCCACTGCCTCGCCGGCATTGTCGAGCCCACGGCTAACCTGTTGAAGGCCAGCGCCGATCTGGGCGCCGAAGTCGTTGCCGCTGGCTTGCGTGGTGACGCCCTGCTGAAGCTCCGGACGAAGACGCTCGGTTCTCTGGTAGACGGGAACGGTAGGCATTAGCGGCCTCCCCCATAAGCGAGGCTGCCGCCTTGGCCATAAGCCTGCCCGTAGCCCTTGGCAGCGCCAGTGAGGACGGTACCAACGGCGCTGAGATAGCCTGCCTTCTTCGTCGATTTGGCATTGGCGCGCGACAGCGAGGCGTCTGCCCGATCATTAACGGCCTGCACCTTGTAGTCGTAAGCCTCACGCGCCGCGCTCTTGCGGATGGTGAGAGCGTCCAGCTCGCCGAGCGTTGCAGTGTCGACCAGCGTGTCGAGCGGCGAGCCGAAGGTTAGGTCAACGCCGTTTGCAGCCATAGCAGCCTTTTGCTTGCCTTGGATCTGGGAGACCTGCTCGCGCTTCTGCTGCTCATCGATGCGCCCTCGCTCAAGAGCGTCACGCGCCCGGCGCTCGGCCAGGGTCGCGTTCATATCCTTGACCTTGGCGTTGTAGTTCTGCGCCTCGGCTTCAGCGTCGGCTGACTGCTTTGCGCCGGCCGCGCCAACGAGCGTTGAAGCAGCGGTCAGAACGAGCCCGAAATCACACATGGTTTGCCTTCATTTCGAATATGCGGAAAGGCCGCTTTTCATATCCCATCGGTACCGGCTCACTCAGAGTGAAGCCGAGCCATTCAAGCCAGCGCTTCGAGACGTGGTTCCGATCGTCGACGATGTTGCGCAGCGTCGAGTATTCCGTGAGCATCTTGCCGATCCAGAAGCGGGAGCCGCGCAGGAAGTGGCGATAGTGGGTTTCGAGGGCGTCCGAGCCTAGCAACCAAGGCGCGCCGACATTCGCTGTGATGTTCGCCGTGCCGCAACCGAACATGGTTTCCGGCCGACCATCGAACTCTACCGTATAGGCGAAGTCGGAACGGGCGATCGAATAGCGCAATGCTGACAGCCTGCCGCGCCCTGAGGCGGCAAACACCTCTTCGACGTCTGCTACCCTCATCCGAGGCGCTATCTCTTCTGCATGGGCTTCTGTGGCCGGAATGATCCTGAACGTCATCCGCCGACCCTCACATCAGGAAGGATCGCAAGGATTGTCATGGGCAGCGGGTCGAACTGCTTAACGAAGATGGTCCCGCCCTTGGTCCAGTCCGACGTGGGGGTGATCTCGACATCGTCGGTCGCCAGCCGGATTGCCTCGTTCCAGTTTTCGAACTGCCGCTGCTTCAACTCGGTCAGCTTGTTTTCCTTCGGCCCGACCCAGATACCGCGCGTCTTCTCGACACGAAGCGTCACGGTAGCAATGGCCTTGTTCCGCCCCTGCACCGAGCCAAGCCCTTGAACGTTGCCCAGGTCGAGATCGAGGGTCTTCAACATTGCCTCATAGGCAAGACCGACATGGATCTTCGAGGCTGCCGAGGGGATGGTGATGGAGCCGTTGGTCACCGTCAGGTTCTTGATCACATTGCCATCGGCAAGCGCGACCACTGCCTTGCCTTCAAGGTGATAGAGGCCGCGAAGCATGGTGATCGGTGCGCCGTCGTAGGTCAGGCCGCTGTCGACGAAGAAGGCGTCTTCCGAATCCTCGAACAGGCGGGAGTGCAAGCGCTCGATATGGCGCTGATCTTGCCCCTGCACTGTCCGGCGCACGATGAAATAGACCGCGTCCTCGTCACCCTCAGGCACGACGTTGACGCCTTCGAAGAAACCATCGGTCTCGTGTCGCGTCCATGCCCAGACATCATGCTCTCGCATATAGGTCAGGCTGACACACTGGCCGTTGTCGAGCACCACCCACACGATGGAGTCTGGCGCTTGCGCATAGGCCCAAGAGACGATCTTGCGCCCTTTGAAAAGGTGGCGCGACATGATCGTCAGATCCTTGCCGGTGAAGTTGTCGTTGGCGAACTCGTAGGAGTAGTCGCGCACCACGCCGCCGCGGGCGATCGAGAAGAGCATCACGTCGCCGACCGCGATCGGCTGCACCAATCCGGAGCCTCGGTTGCTCTGCTTCTTGACGACAATGCTTGAGGGCGTGAGGAAGTCTTCAGAGCCGCCCGAGACATTGAACTCGTTTGCAGACGTGAAGACAGCCAGGCCACGGGATTCGCCGAGCGCCCGCACCGCGTTCTTCTCCTTCGACTTCACGCGGAAGGTGATGGAATCGCTTGCCTTGGCCGGCGAAGACGCGCCGAAGTTCTCATAGTTGGCCGATTGGCCCAGCCAGACACCCGACGGGATCGTCTCGGTACCGGCCATTGCCAGGCGTTGCTCGTAGAAGTTCACGCAAGCCGGATAGTTGCCGGCGCTATTGAACGGGTTGATGCCCGCCTGCGGGGTGTTGCTCAGGTCCGCCGTGATGTTCTCGTCATCGAAGGTCGTGCCAGTCGTGCCGCCGATATAGCCGTAGACGCCGTTGTCTTCCTTGTAGACGATATACCGCCCTGCTCCCGCCACCGCGCCCCATGACACGCGGTTCTTGCCGTTGACGCCGCCTGTCGCGATGTCGAGGTCGTTGACAACGGAGCCGAGCGGCGATGGCAGGCTTTCCTCGCCCGTCGCATCGGCGATGGTCGCCACCTTGTAGCGGTAAGTCGTGGCCGAATAGCCCGGAGCGCCAGAGGTGTTCACCACGGCAGTGACCGTTGGCGCGGCCGGTGCGACGATCGAGGGTGCGAAGGTCGGCGTGGTGAAGGTCCAATTGTCGTCGGCCAGTCGGGAAAGCTTCTGCGGCGGGTGCGCCTGATGCGTCATGTAGATGACGTCGTTCTCCTGCGCGAAGACGATGCGCCGCACTTCGTCCTGCGTATAGGGCGAAACCACCTCATAGATCCGACGCGCCGTGCCACCGCTGACATATGCCGGCAAGCCGACGGTGCTGATCGCGTTGCCGAACAGATCCTCAAGCGTGAAGGTGTTTGCCGTCACGTTGCGGATGATGAAGTTACGGCCATTCAGGACTGTCGGGCCAAGGATACCGGCGAAATAGACCTCGTCTCCGTTGGCATAGCCATGAGCTGCAGAGGTGAAGACGCCCGGATTCGCCGTGGTCATGGCCGTAACGTTCTTGGCAGCCTGGAGGACCGGAGCCCCAGCGCGATAAACACGCATCTTCAGGTGCGAGAATTCGAGATTGTAGGTCTGGTCGGTCTCAGCGTCATAGACGAAGGGAATGAGGACCGCGATGCCCGAGCCACGGATGCGGCCGATGAACTCAAGGCCGGCGCGGTTCGATACGCCGCCGTGCGGGTGCACGAAGACGTTCTTGGCGATCTTCAGGCCGGACTGGTACTTCGACAGGTCGACGCGAGCCCACAAGGCAGGGCTAAGCTCGCCCGCCGTGAAGGCAGGCTGCATCGTGCGCAGAATGGCCATGCGTTAGCTTCTCGACTGAATGAGGGCGGAGGGGCGATCGTAGGTGCTGCTCTCGTCGTTGGCCTCATTGGCGTCCGCCATCTGGGCTGCGCCGAGCGTCTGGCCTGCGATCTGGTAGGCATCCTTGCGGACGCCCTGGTCCTTGGTAAGCGGCATGGCAATCTTGGTGGCCAGCGCCCACGACAGGGCATCCTGAAACAATGGAGGGAACCGGGTTGGATCCTCGAAACGCATCGTGTATTCCAGCTTGGCCGGAGAGATGTCGCAGTAGATCAGGCCCTCACCGACGCTGTAGGCAATGCCGTTGATGTCATCAGCAATGTCGATCTCAGGAACGATCCGGATAGGCTTCAGGCAATCCGACGGGCGTGTGAAGGTGTGCTGCCAGCGCTCGCCCCAGGTGTTCGTGACTTCAGCAAGGACCTGCATCTTGCGGGCAAACAGCCATGGATAGGCTTGCAGCATGGTATCGCGGGTCAAGGCATAGTGGAGCTTGCACTGCCGCGCCTCTTCGGATTCCTCGTTGGGGTCCGATATGGTGGCCTTGCCGACGTGCGACAGGGCAATATTCCAGATACCGACAACCGACGTCATGACCATCTCCAAGCATAGGAAAGGCCCGGTAGTTTCCCACCGGGCCTATGAGTTTCGACGCTTTCGCGATTAAGGCGTGGTGGCCTTGTCTTCGAGAGCGGCGATGATTTCAGCCTTGGTCGACGGCGTGTCACTGCCGAGGATCTTGCGAGCTGCAGCCTTGAACGTCATGAAGTCGACCGAGGGGTCGCTGTTCATGGCGAGCACTTCGGCTGCAGTCTTCTCGGGCTGATCGTCCTTCTTGCCGTCGGTGGACGTCGCAGGAGCCTTCCCAGCTGCGCGCAGCTCGTCCAGTTCCTTGCTCTTGGCCAGTAGTTCAGCCCGAAGTCGTTCAAGCTCCGGGTTGTTCTCGCTCGATGTGTCGACGACATGAACCTCAGCTTCGCCGTGCTCCGCCTCAGCAGCATGGAGCTTCTTGGCAGTGGACGCAGAAACCTTCTGCATCCAGTTCTTGGAGAAGTGCCGCTCGTCCCGAACTTCGAAGACGTCGCCTTCTTCGCGGAAGTGGTCGTAGACGCCCTGGCGGGTGGCGATGACGGTGATGGCCTTAGTCATAGTTGTTGTCCTCCCCTGCAGCGACGACACCGGCGGTGATCTTGCCGGCCGTCAGTGGGCCTGTTGCGACGGTGTAGTTCAGACGGGCGTAGCGCTCGTCGGTACCGCGCGGGAACCATTCCATCGGGAAGACGTAGCCAGCGACGAGCTGTGCCTTGCCGATCGGGCCGGAGGTCCACACGGTCTTGGGAGACGCGAAGGCCTCGTTATCGTCCGTCTGAAGGTCAACGGTCAGCGTTGCGGCACCAGCGGCGAGCGCAGCTTCGACCATCTGGATACGGACGTTGACCTTCATCCCGCGGCCCATGTCCTTGCGGATTGCGGCTGCGGCGCCAATGGGTTTCCCCGAGGCGCCGAAGTCTACGACGTTGGTGGATACGGCAGAAGCGGTGATCGCCTGCGCATCCGAGAAGGTGTTCTGAGCATCGAAGATCATGGTTTTGTACCTTGCTTCGCGACCCCCGTTAGAGGATCTGGCTTTCGGTTTCGAGGATGTTGTCATCCCGGCGGATCGGAAGGCCGAGGAACGAGACCTGCGGCTTGCCCTGGGCCTGATCGAGCGTCAGGTTGACGTTCGTCTTGTTCATGGCCTGCTTGTGCAGGAAGGTCTGCACCGTCTTAGGCGCGTAGATGACCGTCTTGCCGTTTGGCTGGTTCGGGTTCTGCAGGGCGTAGTAGCCGTCGATCATCAGATCGATCAGCTTGGCGCCGGTCGATGCGTCCGCGCGAAGGTCGGATACGTCGATGTTGGCGACACGAGCCACGCCGCGCCAATCGCGGACGGACATGCCGATGTCCTGCGAGAACTTCTCGCGGAAGACGTCATACAGCGAACCGTCAGGCAGTTCCTTGGTGGTCTTGCCCTTGTCGTCGCGCTGCAGGCCAGCCTTGGTGCCTTCCGGGTAGAGAAGGTGAACCGAGTCCTCGCCCCAGGTGACGAACCAGATCGACGTGTTGTCCGATCCAGTACCGCCCGCATCGATGATCTGCTTGCCGTTGGCAGCGGACTTCGAGTTGAAGCGGGGATGCAGGCCGGTGAAGCGCTCCGGGTTCACGTCAGTGTCACCGTAGTAAACGGTGGAACCGAGCGTGTTCGCCATGCCGGCGATGTGAGCCTTCGCCTCGTTCAGGCGGAACTTGGCCGGGTTCTTGGCGATGTCGACGAGCTTGGCGTCAACTTCGGACCAGTCTTCCAGCATGCCGGTCGCGTCCTTGACCTGCGCGGTGGTGCCCTTCGTAGGCAGAACGCCCTTGTAGAGCTTGCGCCAGGTTGGGGTCGGGAGACCGGTGCGCACCGTCGTCAGGTGGCTGGTACCCATGTTGCATTCGAGAATGGGGGCATCCTCGTACATGCTGTTGAACTGGACGAGCATGTCGATAATGGTTGCGATGTCATCGCCCCATTCCTGCTTTTTCAGGTCCGAGAGCGTCGGATAAAGGTTGCCAACAGTGGCCATGATTAACCTCGTGTCATTGGAGTGGTTGCCCCGTACATCGCCTCCTCAGGCGATTTCTGGGATGCGGCGGGGGTTTCCGACGTGACAGGCTTGTCATCACTGAGAGCGTTGCCGACACGGACCAATAGTCGGAAGATTCCGGGATGGTTGCCCAGCCCGAGTTCCACGAGATCCCGACGAAGCGGCTCATCACCGAACGTCGCGATCACGCGATCTGCGTTGTTGACGCTGACCTTCAGGTTGTCGCCACCGAACTCCTTGTCGGTCTTGATTTCCTTCTGCCAGTCGTCGGTAATCTTCTGGAGGCGCTCGCCGTGGGCGTCGAACTCAGCCTTCTTGTGCTCGGCGAGTGCGCCGGCGAGCTTGCTGGCCTGACCGTTGGTGAGGCCGATTTCCTTCATGACCGGCGCCGCCTTGTCGAGCAGCGCTTCATCAAGCTGGATACCGTCGGCAAGCTGGATCTCGTACTTGCCGTCCTCCGGCACGACGTCAGCCTTGTCGGTCTCTTCCTTCTTGTCCTTGCCATCGCCTTCAGCAGGCTTGGTCTTGTCGTGCTCGGCCTTCGCCTTGGCGTTGTCATCGGCGGAGAGCTTGTCGTCGGGAACGTATTCCTTCCACCCCTCGTCGGCGGCCGGCTCTTCCTTCGCCTTGGTATCGCCCTCGATCTTGCCGGTCTCTTCGGCAGCGCCTTCGACCTTGCCCGTCAGGATCGACCCAGACGCGCTTTCCTTGGCAGCAGTCTCAGATGTAGCGCCGTCGTCTCCGCCGCCGCCCTCGACGCCCTCAGGGGCAAAGGCAACGCTACTCGTCAGCAGGCTGTGCATTCTTCTCATCGCGTTCGTACCTCTCCGCGCGGTTGTGAGCCTCGATCATCATCCGGGCGTATGCGGTCGGATCGATCGAGTTCAGTTGGTCGATGATGGTGACGCCGACGATCCGGCGGCCGATGTGGATTCCTGTCTCGCCATTGACGGCATGGGGCGCGTGGTAGACGCCGCACTTGCCAATGATCCACCAGAGGAATTCGCGAGCGCGCGGCTCCGCCAGCACGAACTCGGTTGCGAGTTCGAGGTCCTGTTGCTCCCGAGTCTTGGTCATCCAGCAATCCCCAGACGGCTAAGGAGGTCAGCAGGCCCACCGGTATCATCCGTTCCGGCCAGCACCTGTGCGGCTTGAGCGCCCTGATTGAGGGCTGGCGCTACCTTGGAGGCCATTTCAGCGGCTTGTGCGGCCTGCTGCTGCTTGGCTCGATCGGCTCGCATCTGCTTCACGTCGTCGTCGGAGCGAACGATTGTAGGCATCACGCCGACGGCATCGGCATATTCGTCGATCGCCTGATCGAAATCGACCTTGTCCATCGACTCCGGGCTGCCAGCGCTGATGTTGCCGACGAAACCGACGAAGCGCTCGATCGACCCGGTGGAGACCGCGAGCTGAGCTTGAGCCAAGGTCGACACATTCTCGATGCGAAGCTCCTGCCCTTCCAGCTCCTGTGGCGGCTCAGGCAGTTCGTTGTCGTCGTCGAGGGCATAGAACACCCAGTCGGCCAAAGGCATGATCAGTTCATGGTGCTGGCGCTCGACAGTCGGACCGAGCTGCTGAAGCTGCTCTTCCTTGCGTTGCGTCAGCTCCAGGACGTTCTTCGGCTGGATGCCCTGCATGTTCGAGATGGCCATGAACAGGTCGGCATAGAAGGCGCGGTCGACACGGCGGTTCACGTCCTGAATGTCGCCCACCAGCTCATTAACCGACAGATTGACTTCGAAGGCCCGACGGTAGGAGGAATTCGCGCTTGCCTCGTCGACATAGGTGATCGAACCGGGCAGCGATGAATTCCGCTTGTTGCGCAGCGCCATCGGGGCGACGACGGCCGGCTTGACCTGGTGCTCGATCGCTTGGCCCTTCCAGTTCTGCTCCTTCTGCAGCATCTTGACGTCAGGGAGCGCGTCCATGCCTGGGCAATAAGCCGCGTAGACGTCTTCACCGACGATATCCCAGCGGGGAGCGATCAGCGGATTGCGATCGAAACCGCTGATCTCCAGCATGACATCCCTGTCTCCGCCCGCTTCCCAGTAGTTCGACATGAAAGGCTTGTTGGCCTTGGTCGGGCTGCGGTGGTCGCGGTCATGGCGCGGCTCGATTGCATTGAAGCACTCGACCCATTCGTCATAGCTGCCCTTGTCCCAAAGGTTCTTGACCGTCGTCGAGACCTTGGACCAGTCCATATCGCCGTTCGGCTTGCGGACAAAGCGCCCGACCACCTGCTCGACAGTCATCCAGATCCGGCGATAGCAGGTGTCAACGCGCTGCGCACCGCTGGCAGCCAGCCAGTATTGGCCGGCAATGGGCATGATGGCGTGCAGCTTGTCCTGCATCTTGGTCAGGATCATGCAGAACTGGCCGAAAAGCAGCTCGTCGCCATAGCCTGAGTGCAGGCAGTTGTAGATGTTCGATACCGAAAGCTTGTCACGGGCCTTACGGGTTGCCTGATACAGGTAATCCTTGACCGGGCCGAACTCCTTCAGATCGTCGTCGAACGTGCTGTAGCGCATCCAGGGGCGCGTTGGAGAGGTCAGGCCAGCCTGCATCCCCGATCGAGCGACACGATGTGCAAGCAAAGGCGAGTTATCGATGATCTTGGAGTTGAGCGGCTTGCCGCGGTTCTCCTTTGCGTCACCCTTCCGATATCGGCCAGGCGAGATGAAATCGTTCAGCTCCTGCCAGTTGGCCTCGTAGTCGCTGCGTTCTGTCTTCAGCGCTGCGAGGCGCCTATCGTGCCGCGACCGGATAGTGTCCGCCATATCAAGCGCCCAGCAGCGTCTTCTTGCCGGTGGCATCGACAGCGCCGACACCATTGGCGCCGGTCAGCATGGTCGGTGTCGCGGCGCGCAGCTTATCTCTTGCAGTCTTGCCAGCATCCTGCGCTGCAGCCGTGGACGGTGCCCGCTGTGCGGCATACTCGACGGGAAGAGCCGGCGTCTCAGCTTTTGGGGTGCTTCCAAAAATGCACATGCGCGAACCTCAGAGGTAAAAGATGATGAGAAGGGAGGCGAGCGCGCAGACAATGCTGACGATCGACAGGTAAGGCTGGTAGCGGCGCAGGACGCCGTCAGCGAGGTAAGCCGCCCCGATGCTGGCCAAGGGCAGCAAAGCGAGCCACAGAGCCGCCTTGTCGACCAGAGCGGCTACCGCGATGATAAGGGCGAAGAGCATGACCACGAGCGCCCGACCATTAGCGACGGCTGTCTTGGCGCGCTCCAGGTCGATTGCCGCCTGCTGCTGCGCGAGAAGCAGTTCCATATCCTTGACGCTCATGGCGTTCACCTCATGCATAGGGGTTGTACTCGTCGTCGGAGGATTGGCCGCCGTAGCTGCCGCCACGAACGTTAGAGCCGCGGTCATCTTCCTTGGCGACGACTGGGAAGGCAAAGGTCAGAGCAAGCGCATCAGCCCGGTTCGGAGACGGGATGCCTCGATCCTTCATGTGCTCTTTGCTTTCGAGCTGCATGATGCCGTCAACACGAGGAACAAGCTCAGGGCCTATCAGATCCTGGTAGAGGACGTCGTCATCTTCGAGCGCTCCACCATCCATCAGCCAGGTGCGAAGGCCTTTCCACATCTCGGCGCGCTTGTTCAGGCAGCCGCGATCGACGCTCTTGCCGCCAAAATTGATCAGTTGCCAGTTGCGGCCCATCGTAATGCCGGCAGAGTAGATGCCTGTGCCATGGCCAAGGTCGATGAACACAGCATCCGCGCCAAGCTCATCCTCGAACCGAGCGACGTGATTGGCGACCTCGATGTCGTTGTCGTTCTTCGGCATCTTCATGAGGAGCTTTGAGTAAAGCCCCTGTCTGAAGTAGACCACCAACTCGTCATCGCCGGTCCATGCGGGATCAACGCCGATGATCTTGGGAGCAAAATCGTATTGCTCCTTGCGGAGGTGGCGCTTGCGGGCCGCATCGACGATGTCGGTCGAGATGTATTGCTTTGCCGAAGCAGATGGGAACATGCCGCGCACTCGCACCTTTACGAAATCGCTGTCTTCGCCGTAGTCCTCAACCCACTGGTTGAGCTTTTCCTTGTTGGTGCCAGGCACCGTCCGGCTATCGATCTGTCGTCTGATCCAGCGCTTGCGATAGCGGCGAAAGCACTCGCGGAACCGACCGACGTTCTGTGTCGGGTTACCGAAAACGAGCCAGATGATGATGGTGTTCTCGTCCGTCAGCGCGCCCTCGGCGACTTCCCAGACCTTGTCGGCAATCTTTGATGCCTCATCGAACATCAAAACGATGATCCGGTCCTTATTGTGCAGGCCGGCGAAAGCTTCCGTGTTGTGCTCAGACCATGGGGAGAAGTCGAGGCGCCAGTTTTCGCCGTTCTCCTTGGCCTTGATCGACATCGATGCGACGTCAAACCAGTGGCCCGTGATCGAAGACCGAAACCACTTCCCGATCTCTGGCGAGGTTTTCGTCCGCAGCTGCAGCTCAGTGTTCGCTGTCGCCAGGATCTTGCAGCCAGCAAAGCAGGACATAGCCCAGTTGCAGAGCATGCCCATTTCAGCCGACTTACCGATACCGTGGCCGCTTGAGACGGCGATCTGCAGCGGCTGATAGCGGTTCTCGCTGTTCAGGTGCTGCTTGATCTGGGCATTGATGTCGGCTTGCCAGTCGCGAGGGCCATCGATCCCGGCAAGATCACCCCTGCCCCAATCCCATGCGATCGTCGCCCAAGCCTGCGGGTCATACTGGCATTGCGCCGCCAGCTCGATAATCTCGTCATCGAGGTCGACATCGGTCTGCGCTGCGGCTGGCATTTACTTACCTGCTCTTGCCTTTGCTCGCGCTAGGCGTTCTGCGAGGGAGCCAGTCAGCTCGACCTCGACCTTTTCCTTGAAGGCTTGAACATCGACGTGGCGGCCGATCAGTTCGAGGCGCTTGATACGATCGGACAGCTTGAGCTTCTTTGTGTGGCCGACCTGTTCGCGGTCTTCCCCGTATCCCTCATACAAAGCATCGATCTCTACGCCTGCGACGAGGCCTTGACGCCAGATCAGCGGCCAATCCTTTACGGACTTGAGATTGTTATCATCATCGTAAAGGTCGGCGATGTCTGCGGTAGCTTCATCGGCCAGGCGCTTGAGCAGCCAATCAGCGTCAATCTTCGTGCGCTTTGAGCGCTCAGCCTTCGCTTCCTCGATAGCGGCAATAATTCCAACATTCTCCAACAGCCTTGGGCCTTGGGAATGGGCCGTTCTCTCACTGTACCCGGCGCGGATCGCAGCCTGGGTGGCATTGAGGTCGATCAGATACTCCTCGACGAAACGACGCTGCTTGTCATTGAGCATGGGTATATCAGCTGACTTTCTCGCCGTAGAACTTGTCGGCGGCGTCCTTCAGATCCTGCTGAAGCGCCATCTTCTGCACTTGGAGCGAAATCGAGTGGCGCTTCTCACCATTGATGATCTCGATGCGGTCTTCGGCGATCATGGCCTCCGCATGGATGGTGACAGGCTGGCCGGCGTCGAAGTCTCGATCGGTGAGGCCCATCTTCTTCAGCGTGCTGTAATCGAGGAACAGCGTCAGGCCGTATGGATAATCAGGACGGTCGGATTCCTTCGGCCCATCATTCCAACGTTCAAGCTCTTCCTTCTTCTCGGCGGCGGTGCGCGCGAGGTCTGTCAACGTTGCCATGCCGAGTTCCTTTGTTGGAGTATCCAGCTTGCCTGCTTCCACCGGGTATGACAGCGCGCTACGGCGCCTGTGTCCTTCTTCAGGATCGAGCAAAGCCTTGCCCCAGTCGCTGGTTGGGCCAGTCGGAGAAACCGCTGCGGCGGTTGAAAGCATTAGCGCGTATGCGTAGCGGAGGGGTTAGCAAGTGGCGGCGAGCCGATGCGGGCAAGCGACGTTGCCGCAGGCGGTGCCAACCCTACAGCCGCACTTGTCCATGAACATCTGCTTCCACTCGGTGTCAGCGAATGGCGGATTTGTTTCCTCAAATGAGAAGGGCCAGGTTGGCTTGATCGGGCGTATATGTCTGAACGGGTTTGGCTGCCGGCGCTTCATCGTCACCTTGCCGATTCGGCAGTGGCGGAATGCAGCGTTGAACTGGTTTGCCGTCTGGCGGTCGCGGTAAGCTTCATCGACAACAACCGTCTTGCTCATCGCTCTCTCCAAATGAAAGCGCCCGCCTCGGCGAACCGGGCGGGCTGGAATGGCTGAAACGGCAGGGCTCGAACCTGCGACAAGGCGATTAACAGTCGCCTGCTCTACCGACTGAGCTACGCTTCAAAGTTAAGGATGGGGCGCGGTGGATTTCACTGCGTTAGACGCAAATCACCACCGTAATTTCTATGTAGCATCGTCGGGTTCTGGGTCAAATAGCTATTTATGCCCGTTTCCGCAGTTTCCCATGATTTTCGTATCCGAAATGGATGGCCAGTGCGGTCAGGCCCTGCTTGAGCATTTCGATATAGGCCCGCTGGAGGTTCTTGCTCGGCGTCATCTCGGTCACGGCGCGCCCCTCGCCTGCCACCTTCACCATAATGTCGTAACCTATGCCAAGGACGCGTCGGCAATCCGCGAGATCAATGCCCGCCTGGATCTGGCGATCGGAAAGCGCCGATCGAGGTCCGCCACCGTCAACAGGCTCGCGGCTATAGTCGAACGATCCAGCGCCCGAGCCGCCGAGCGATTCCCAGACGGTGCGGAACCGCTCCCCGGCCTTCACCTGCGCGTCGTCGAGGAGGCCGCGCTGCTCTAGTGTGACCAGCGCACTCTCCTTCATGTTCTTGATGCCGGTGATCTTCTTCGGGTTCCAGTTCTCCCCATCGTGGGCCGGGTTGTAGAGCGGGTTTTCCACCTCGCTCAGCACCGGTTGCGTCTGCATGTGGCCGACTGCCGCCAACGTCACTCCGCCTAGTTTCGCCTTGCGGCCTCGTTTCGCCATTCTTCAGTCCCTTGCACCTGAATATTCAACCTGGATTGTTTTCCCGCCGCCACGGAAAAGCTTTCGTTCGGCTTCCGCGAATTTCGCCCGCCTGGTTGTTGCTGGCACCGCACTCATGAACTCGCCGACCATGTGGCCGTTGAGATGGGCCAGAAGCGCCGCATGACCCGCCTCCTTGGCTTCCTGCTGGCTTGGAAAGATGATGTTGTGCTTGCCGTCACGAAGTATCCGGTTCTCAGACCACCGAACGTCGCGGTAGAAGGCTATCCATCCATTCGGAGAGAGGATGGCGCCTGAGTTAAAAGTGTTTGTCATGCTTCACCCCGCTGCGCTTCGATCTTGCGGATGGCGTAGAGGCAAGTGGTGTGATCCCGACCGCCAAAGAGCCTACCGATTGCCGGGAAGCTCAAGTCGAACCTGCGGTGCACCTCCCACATCAAAACGTGGCGGAGATCGCAGGTCTTCTTGCGGCGGTCGGATCCGATCATCAATCGGTAGGTGACGCCCAGCTCTCTGCAGCGATCCTTGATGTAGACGCGGGCCGGGTTCGCTCCGATCTCGACCATGCGGCTACGATGCTGCGCGATGTGGGCATCGAAAAATGTCGGCTCATGCATCCAAGCCGGCCCAACTTCACGGCGCCGGACAGGTGTCACGGTGGCGATCGCTGGTACTTCCACGACAGGAAGAGAGGCGATCAACCGGAGAGGCTTCGGATTGAAGCACCGTGCGTGGACGGCGACGGCGGCCGCCCTCATTTCCGCGGCACTGTTGAATTGTCTCGCTGCGACGATCATCGTTTTGCACTCCGAACTATACTGGTTTGAGAAAGCTTGGATTCCGGTTCGCCGCGCTTTGCCTTGAGGGCATCGAGGCGAGCCTGCGTGTCTTGATCCACTCGGCTGTGTGTTCGGCTGGAGATCACAGGAGCGCCGGCCGTCACTGACTTGGCTAACTGACGAACCCACTCCCGATGGCCGGGTCTTGCTCGCTCGATCGCTATCTGATCGCGGCGGCGCTCGTCTTCGGCCCGCTCGAATAGCTGCTCGGCCTCACGGCGCAAGATCGACATCTCGGTGAGGAATGGCAGCACCACGGAACGGGCATGGCGGGCGAACTCGGCACACGTCGGCATGAACTGACCCGTGTGATTTGTGACCCTACCGGCGAGGAAATCGTTCGTGGCTTCGGAGACTGCCCATTCCGGCAGGTCTTCGCAGGCAACACGAAACTCAGTGCCGAATGCCTCGTGGTCGGTCTCAGGCTGCCAACGGAGCTGGCCTTGAAGCCTTGTTGCCGCATCGACGATGGCGATCAGGTCGCACCGCTTCAGCAGCAGATTCAGCTCTGAAACACGGGTGGCAATGTCGCGCGCTCGGCGCTGGTACCGCTCTGGAAGGCGTTCGAAGATATCGTTCGGGACTAAATCAGCCATTGTGGATCCCTTCCAACATTTTTTGACGAGGAGTTTTTTTCGGCGCGGGAGCGCCCTGAGAAAAACCTTTTGTAGGTTTTTCGATAGGTTCAGGATTAGGTTCAGGGTAGCATTGCGTTCGCAATGCGTTCGCATCACCCTTTTCTCTGTCTTTCCAACGACTTGCGGCGCTATCTCGTGCTTTAGCCTTTTTGACTGTCGCTTTTTCGCGCTCAATTTTGAGCCGCTTCTGCACCCATCTTTTACGACGCTTATCGAGCTTCCAGAACGACATGATGATCGGCTTCATCACCTTCCACTTGGCGATGGAAACGCCTGCCTGACGTGACAGCATGTCGTCGTCGTCGGCCAGCGAGCAGTCATGCGAGCGCCATGCCTGAAAAAGAAGCAGCAGATAGGCGCCATGCTCCTCGGTCGTGAGGTGCTGGGTGTCGGCCAGATAGGCGTCGGTCCAGAACGGCATGCAAGGGAGATCGGCCACTATGCAGCCCTCCTGACGAGCCCAAGTTCTTCGAGCAGCTGAATAGGCTGGTCGCGGCCATATGTGACGTAGAACGGAATCCCTCTGGCGATGCAGATGGACTGAAAGTCGCGCTGCGGTCCCGTGAGCTTCCCGGTCTCTGTCTTGAGTTCCAGATAGCCGTGCATTTCAGGCCCGATCAGGATCAGGTCCGGCAGTCCTTTGGTAAGCCCGTGCTGGCCCATGGCTCCCATGTTCGGGATGGTGGCAACGAGTGTCCCAGGCAGGGCAAGAGCCTTCCAGTGCGCGACGACAGCCTTGTGGATCTGGCTTTCCTTCATGCGGACCTCCCGGCGCGCATGGCGCGCAGATCAGACCGGACGCGCCGCATATGATCGCGCTGCGCTGTCCGGCGCTTCTCTTCCTTCAGGCGGTCATGGTGACGCTTGGTGAGTTCGGCATTGATCAAGCTATCAGCGACTGGTGGCGCGATACCGAGTGCATCGGCGATTGCCTCAACATCAGGACCGTGGATGGCGTAGGCTTCGGAAAAGGTCATGCTGCCTCTCCTTCCGTCTCGATCGGGATGGGCACGCCCGTTATCCGGCGCTCAGCGATTTCAGCATATTCAGGGTTCAACTCGACCATGATGGATCGGAGCCCAAGCTGCTCAGCTACGAGCGAGACCGTGCCGGCGCCGCCGAAAGGATCGAAGACGACGCCAGGCTCTCGGCCGAACACCTCACAGATCAGGCCACAGCCTTCAACGGCTCCACAGCATGAGCAGATGGTTTTCGGTGTTCCAGCTTTTATGCAACGCTCGGCCAGCGCCGGCGGGAACGTCGCAAAATGCGCCTCGCGGAACGCCTTTGGAGCGATAGTCCAGACGTTGCGGGCGTTCTTCGTTTCGACGAGGTCGCCGGTCGATGCTGCGAAGGATGGCTTCGACTTCCTGAAGGGATCGCTCTCGTCCGCCATCTTCGAGACAATACGGTCACGGCCTCGATCGGTTTCGCCCGGATTGATCTTGTCGAGACGGCCCCAGCCTACGCCGGAGCTGCCTTTTCTCGATCGAGGAACGCGGTCGACGTTCTGTCGGCTGTTCGGGCCAGGCTTGCGGGCGTGAGCGGTACCGCTCACTGGCTCGCGAATGGCCTCGTGATCGTAGAAGTAGTCCTCGCCCTTCGTCAGCAGCCAGATCTTCTCATGTGACGAGGTCGGGCGGTCATAGACCGATTCCGGCATGGGATTGGGCTTGTGCCAGATGATCTCGGATCGAACGTACCAGCCGTCCTCCTGCAGGGCGATCGCCAGCCGGTTCGGGATCATGCATAGATCCTTAGGCTTCAGCGCGCCGCCGATTGTCGAGAAAGGTTTGTCACGGAAAGTGCGATCGTCAGAACCGTCGGCTTTGTATGCAGCGGCCGACTTACCATTCGGCGTGGTGGCATAGCAGTCGCCGTAGTTCAGCCAGAGCGTTCCCTGCGGCTTCAGGATTCGGCGAACTTCTTGGAACACCTGCACCATGACCTGCAGATGCTCGGCGAGCGTCGGTTCAAGCCCGATCTGGCCTGCGACACCATAATCGCGAAGTCCCCAGTAGGGCGGCGACGTGACGACGCAATCGACAGAGTTCGCCGGCATGGAACGCATTGCGTCGATGCAATCGCCGACAAGCATGGTGCAGCGGCCGTCGAGGAGTGTTCTGGTTTCGATCATTGCCCTGCCTTCCGCTCTATCGCCTGCTTGGAACGCTCGCAGCGCTCGCGAAGGCGGGTGAGCATCGAGAGCTTGTGGACCTGGGTTTCACTCCCCGTCGTGCGGGCCTTGAGGCCGCGGATCTCCTCGTCGAGGAATTTTATCTCTTCGGAGAGGTCGGTAAGGGCGTCGGTCATGCTGCCTCCATCATCCGAACAAGGCGAGCTGCGCCGGCGGAGCCTCGTGCGGCAAGCCGAGTGACAAGAGTGCGGAGCGCATACGCTGCTTGAAGAGGCACAACTCCGTTTCCGAGCATGCGAAGTCGGTCCACGCGACCAATGTCCATGCGGGAGGCCAGCCCATCAGCCACTCGACGAAAAGCGGGTTCAAGCTCCGGCGGGGATGCGAGAGTGTCGCACCAACTGGATAAGTCAGCTGGTCCCGGAGCGAAGAGGGGTCGAAGCCAAGACGGCGTTGCGTCTTCTCGCTCACAAGATAGATTTCCCGCGGCACTTCCCCCATGACCATTTCCGCCTGCTGGGCGATCGAGAGCGACGACACGCTGTCCGGTCGCTCCAGCGCGATCGATGATGTCCTCTCCGACGATACCCGAGGAGTTGCCCATTGAGCCGCTTGAGCCGGCAGAGGAATACCGCCCGCGCCGAAAGCCTGATTGGGTCCGCCCTTCTCCGCGTCCGATGCTCTCGGAGTCGACCACTGGTCCGACACTTCCTTGGCCTGATGCGTCAGCATGCGCTGCATCTTGCCGTCCACCGTCCCAGCTGCATCCTCGTTCGCAGACGGCGTCAGCCACGCCAAGGATAATGACGCGTTCCCGCTGATGGCTCGCGCCAATTTCTGACGCCGTGAACAATCCGCCCTCCACCTGGAAACCAAGCTTGCGAAGGTCTCCGCAAACCCGCTCGGCGCCAGCGATTTCGTCAGCCCCCGCCGCGAGCATGCCGCTGACGTTTTCGATGACGACGAACCACGCGCCCGACTGGACGATGATGCGGCGACCTGTCGACCAGAGGTCTCTGTCGTCGTTGCTTCCCTGCTTGCGTCCGGCGAGGCTGTGAGGCTGGCACGGGATGCCACCAATGAGGCCGTCCACTGCGCCACGCCATGCTCGGCCGTTAAAGGTTCTGGCATCACTCCACACAGGAGCCGGATGAAGGAGCCCTTGTTCCATCGCTGCCACCAGTGACGCGACCGAGAAGGCTTCCCTCTCCACCATGCAGACTGTTCGAGCGCTTGGAATTGCCAGCTCGACGCCGAGATCGAGGCCGGCTCCACCTGTGCAGATGGAGAGGATGTTGAGGTGTTCGGGACGTAGAGCCACATTCACTTTTGCTCCTCCACCAGTTCCGGGCAGATCCATTCTGCGAGGCCGGCAGCCTTATCTCTGAGCCACATCGCCAGCGCGTGCCGACGATCGAAGCTGAGCCATCTGACGAAGAGCGGCGGTCTTGGCTTTGTATTCGGCATGTTCTGTCCTCGCTGCCCGTATTGCTTCTGCCGTCTCGAAAAGCTCGACCATCTGGAAGTGCTTCACCGTCCGGCTTTCGTTGTTCCACCACCCCCGCAGGCGGCGTTCCGTCCATTGGTTTTCTGGGTCGTCGTTGTGAGGGAAGCGCTTGCGCAGCTCCTTGCAGGCATTCCGGAACATGTCGCCGATGTGGCGCCTCGCCCCGATCTCCGCGATCAAGAAATTTGCTGTGGCTACGTCGTTCATCCGCTTACTCACGCCCTGTTTTAGTTTCCCCGCATTTCCGGGTGACTTTTCCGACATGTGGTTTTGCTCCTGTGCGATCTTCTCCTTGTTCACAGGAGTTGCCGATGCGCAGGACGATTAATCGTGATGGAGAGGGAAGACGTGCCGACGCCAATCAGCACTCTCCCCTCTCCGGCTCAGGCTGCCGCAACTGGTTCCTGATTCTCTCGGTAGAAATCTTTGTGAATGACTCGAGCCGCCCCGCAGTAGGCCGCACCGGCCTCAGCTTTCGTTGCGTAGATGCCAAGATAGATTTTCACCTTGAATGCTGTGATCGTGGCCACCCAACCGCCCTCTCGCTTGTCGAAATAGACGCCTTTAAAACCGCTGGTGTTGTGGCCGTATCGAGGGGCGTTGAAGGCGTTCTCGAACTTGCTCGCCTCTCTCAGATTAGAGGGGCGATTGTTCAAAGGGTTGCCATCAGCGTGATCAAGGATTCTTGGCACGTCGCACAGGTTGATACGGTGCCAGAGCGCATAGATCAGCCGATGCGTTTGGAACTGCCTCTCCCTGATTTTAGTGACTTCCCGACCGTTCTTTACCCAGCCGGCATCCTTGCCCGCGAAGATCTTGTTCCACCCAACGCACTGCAAGGCGCTAGAAAAATGCTTCTCTGGTCGCTCGTTCCAGATCAGTACGCCTCGGCGTTCGTCGACGCGGAAGCACTCTGAAAGGAATGAATATGTCAGATCGGAAATCTCGGCTTTCATCTTCTACTCCGTCCAAAGACGACAAAATTGTTCAGTTTCGCAGGGCACCCGTTCCGCCTCGCCCTGCCGCCGACGACATGCCGCCGCTGTCGTCGGCCCCTTTCGAAAGTCTCGGGCCGGTCGTTCAAGCCGTCGTTATGAGGCTCAAGAACAACCGGGTGAGGATCAGGGTTGCTGGTCCCGGCCGGGAGGAGGATGACCGGGACCAGCGTTGACGGGGCCTGGAGGGGTGCCGCGCCGTCAATCCGCGTATCGGAGGGTGCCAAGGAAGAAGGCGACCGCCGGGATGTAGAGAAGAGCTACGCCGGCAATGGCGAAGATGAGCGATGCACTCATGGCAATTTCTCCGGTCTTGAAATCTGTTTCCGATCGAGCCCGACGCCGCGTTCAATCGCGCGTTGGGCCATTGCGTCGGTTGAATTGGATGGAAGGATGGGGGTCATGCCGCCACCTCGATTTCTTTCGCTGCTTGGACACAGGAGTTGCAATGAGTGCTTCCGTATCCACCGCAGTGATCGCCGGGGTTTCGGCATTGTGGTCGGAGGGGTTTGGCCGGTGGGCGTTGAACGAGGCCACCGGCCTGATCTGGTTGAGCATTCCGACCGTCGGTTACATGACCGCCTCCTGTGTTGGCGTCGATGCTGCCTGTAGCGGCTGTTTCAGCCTGTGGGCTTACGCTCTCGACGCTGTTGACGTCGGCAACCTCGTGAGGTGCCGCTTCTTCCGGGGCCGTTTCCGGCTGATTGGTGGGGAGACCATACGCAGTACCTGCGGACTCCCCTTCGAGGATTTCACCCGTTTCCGCGTCAAATTCCTCAATGTTTTCTCGTGCGTGTGCATGCACGAGGCCAGTTCCGTGAATAGCGTCCCAGTAGGTTTCGAAAACGACGTCTTCCTCGACGCGCTTGTTGTCGTCGAGCTTGCGCCGCGACACGACCTTCTTGATTGCCTTCACGTCGAAGCCGTTGCCACGGGCATCCTTGTAGATGTCGGACTTGTCCGCGTTCAGATCAGCGATCTCCGCTTCCAAACGCTCCACTCTTTCCACGATGGACTTGAGCTGCAGTCGGGGGATACCTTGAGCGTCGGTCATGCTGCATGCTCCGCAGCGATCTCAACTCCGCGCACAAGGCAATTAGCGGCATGCAGCTCTTCGGCAGTCGTGATGGTCAGAGACATCACCAACGGCCAATGGCGATCAGGGATTCCGGTCAGCGCCCACTTGTACACAGCGTCGTGCGTCAGCGGGCGCTTGTTCTTTTCATTCAAGGGGCCGCTGGCATCACTGATCCTTCGAGCGCCGCCGCAGTCCTTGGTGATCTCGGGAATGGTTCGATAAGTGCTCATGGAAAATGATTATAGGATTTTAAATCCAAACGCAACGGACGTTAAATCCAAAACGGAAAATAAATCCTAAAGTATGATGCCGAGCATGAAATGGTGGCAAAGATTACAAGAACGGTTGGATGAACTCGGCTGGGGAAAGGCTGAGCTCCATGAAGCATCAGGTGTTTCCTATGACAGCATCAACAAATATTTGCGCGGCGATACGGAGCAGCCGCGAGGAAACGTAATGGAGAAACTCGCGGATGCAGTGGGTAAGCCGCTGCTCTGGCTTCGTGACGGGCTTGAAGACGAAAGCACGGTATCGCTTTCAGCCGTTGGCATGGTGGCGGGCCGCGTCGCCGGTATTGTCGAAGCTGGCGCCTTCCGTGAGGTCGACGAGTTCGATCAATCCGCTCCTGTCGAGATCATGCTGCCGAGGGACGAGAAATTCCCGAACGCCAGGCAGCTAGTGTTCGACTGCAGCGGCGATAGCATGAATGATCTCCGCCCTCGCCCGATCTTTCCCGGCGACCGCCTTGTCTGTCTGTCCTACGAAGATGTCGAGCACCTCGTCGAACTGAAATCCGGCATGGTGGTCGTTGTCGAGCGCACCCGCGATGACGGACACTTCCGCGAATGGTCAGTGAAACAGCTTGAGGTTTTTCCCGATCGCGCCGAATTCCATCCGCGATCAACGAACGCGAAGCACAAGCCTATTGTGGTGAAACGTGAATATGACGCTGACGACGGGGTGACCGTTCAGGTCATTGCCATCGTTCGACGCGTCATGAATGAAATGCCAGGCTTTTGAACCAAGGGGTTGTGACTTGACCGATGAAAATCGCCGTGAACCGATTCCGATAGATGAGAACAGCCGCATAACGCATCAGGATTTCACTCGATTTTTGGCGAGCAAGGCTCCTGAGAAGCCGTGTCCAGAGTGTGATGTGAATGACTGGGGAACCAGCCAAGCAGTTGGCGACTACCGCCCCGATCCATACTTGCAGATCGGCGTTATCCCAGGCGCGTGGACAGACAAGGTTATGCCCGTGCATACACTTAATTGCCGTAACTGCGGATACATCAAATTCTTCTCGGCTAGTATCGTCAGGGAATGGCTCCAATCCAATGGCTAAAGTCAGCGAAATCTACTCGACCAGCAACGATAACCATCCTTCAAACCCATTGTCTTCTGGGGGTGGCGGTGGCAATGATGGACGTATGGAAGCACGGATAGCCAAAGTCGAAGCTGACGTTGATAATATCAAGGCCACACTTGCCGAGATTAAGCAGGATCTCCGCGACCTGAGATCAGACGCTCGGGCCGACTTCCGGATCATGTTTGGAGCACTTATAGGGGTCGCCGTTGGCCTTGCTGGGTTAATGGCAAAAGGGTTCGGTTGGCTTTAAGGGTACCGCTCTTTTCTATGCAGCAAAGTGCCTTAAGCCATGCAGATCGAATTCCCTACAGGCCTTGGCGATATCCTGCATCACCCAGCGTTTGGGTTCCGAACACATGTAGCTCTTCCCGTCGTCGCCGAGGAAATTCATTATCGGCACGATGCAGAATTCCCCCTCTTCTCCCACCGGCGCGAACGTTGCTATCTTGAAGTTGTAGCCGGGGAACCTGTTGCCCAGATAGTGCTCAAACCGTTCCTTGGCGGCAGCTACCGCTGCGCGCTGCTCATAGGGCGGCACGACGATGAACTCGATCACGTCTCTCTCAGTAGTCATAAGCATTACCTCCGCTAATCCCGATCAGTCTGCCGATGACGCCACCACATGGCTGGCAACGGAACGGGATTTTTTCAAGAAATACACTCTCGATCAGCTCTTCCGCATCTCGCGGAACCTCGTCGCCAACTGGCATCTCCACCATCTTTTCGCTGTCTCGCATGCAGTTGTCGCACCTAATGTGGAGCGTGAACGGCGCGGCTGACCTTAGTACTGCATAGCCCATTTTGTTCTCCTTTCGTTCTAAAAAGCCAGAACATCAAGCGTGAGTCGAGTCGATTTGTCGCTTTGGAAAATAAATCCAATTTTAGATTGACGCGCATTCTAATTGGATTTAAAGTCCAACTCATCAACGAAACGCCACCGGCGACGAGGATGAGACGATGCGCAAGCACATAATCGAAACGAACGAAACCTACTTCGCCATTGAACGCATCAACGGCGGCAAGCCTTTCATCACGGAAAGCCCGTTCTTCGGCACGGCCTACAAGGTCGATCATATCCTCGACGAGTTTGCTGAGGGCGTTCAGAGCATTTTCCGCATCAACACCGAGACGATGAAGTCGGAAGACATCACCGAGGAAGTCGCTCAACAGTGGCTTTTCCGCGCCGACAACACTGAATTCGGCCTCGAAGACGATCGCCTTTTCCCTGCCTACGTTCGCGACAGCCGAGCTTGGGCTTGCTGGAAGGATGATGTTGCCGCTTCGGCGCCCGTCCCTGTCTTCCGCCCTCGTCCCGGCCTTATCCCGTTGATCCGGCTTAACTCGGGGGAACGGGTATGACCCGAAAATTCCACACCTTCCAGACCGTCACCATCACAGGCGATAGCTGCGGCACAGAGGTGAACCTCAAAATGTCGGTTGCCTTCACGGTTCATCCCGGCTGCAAGCAGACACTGACCGAGCCGGGTGAAGAGCCGAGCGTCGAGGTCAACAAGGTCTCGTTCGAGGATGGCAGCGGCCTGATCGACCTGCCGTGGTCGATCGAGGATCGCATCACCAGCACTGAAAGCTTCAAGGCTTGGCTGATGGCCGAAGCTTCCGAACAGCACGAGGCAGCGCTCGACGACGCCGCCGACGCCAAGCGAGAGATGATGCGGGAGGATTTCTGATGACCATTGTTCATTCAAGCCGTCAGGCATCCGTTGACGAAATCGCGGCTGAGATGGATCGGCGCGGTACCGTGATCGAACGCATCGAAGCGGAACGGAACCTGTTCAAGGGGAAGTATCGCTCCATCATCGTCCTACTGGATGACGCTCGCCAGACTGTCCAGAACGTCGTTGATCACGTTGAGGATGAGGGCGATCGGTCATACTTCGGCAGCACTAATCACGCCGACCGCTTGCGTGATCTGGTTGAAGACATGGATGGGTGGTCGTTTGATGCGATGCTGCCCAAAGGTGACCTCAACAAGATGGAGCGAGATCCCTACGCCGCTCTGCGCGAACAGCGCCAAGCCCTCGCCGCCAAGGAGGCGGAGATAGCCAAGCTTCGCGAGGCGCTGGAACCGTTCGCAAAGATAGCACGGATCGTTCTGTCTGAAGCGCCAGCGGATGCGGACTATTGCAGCCTCTACCAAGACTGCGAAGGCGTGTCTCATCGCGTCACAATGGATGAATGCCGAGCTCTGGTGAAGGCAGGTGAAGCATGAGCCAGCACCTCGAAGCCGCACAGTCCTTCGTCGATCGCGCCAAGGCCATCAACGAGAAGATCGAAGCCGAACGCCGGCAGATGATCGCCGGTCTCAATCAGGCGGTTGTCGTCATCATCCTTTTTGCAGTCGCGGGCCTCTGGGCTTTGTCTCAGGCCGAAACCCAGCTCAAGCACCGAGCCATCGAAAATCAGGAGAATGTCCGTCATGGCTGATCAAGCCACCTCTACCGATCTGATCGTTGTCCTGCCGACGGTACCGAACGTTGCGACATTCACCGACGAGAAGGAATTCGACAAGCTCTATGATGCCATCCTGAAGAAGGTCGAGGAGCATAAGCCAGACCTGACGACGAAGACGGGCCGCGATGCCATCAAGTCGCTCGCCCATAAGATCGCCAAGACGAAGGTCGCTCTCGATAAGCAGGGCTTGGCCCTGACGGGCGAATGGCGCGAGAACACCAAGAAGGTGAACGCGACCCGCACGAAGATCGAAGAGCGCCTGGAGAAGCTTCAGGCCAGCGTTCGCCAGCCGCTCACCGACTGGGAGACGGCGGAACAGGCACGCATCGACAAGCACCAGACCGCGCTTGACGCGCTGCTGGCCATGATCTCCACCCCAACAGGGCAGCCTTCAGCACTACTGCGGACCGCTCTCGCTACTGTCGAGGACACGCTCGTCGATGCTTCATGGGAAGAGTTCGAAGACCGCGCGGCTATAGCTAAGGCCGATGCGTCCGCTTCCCTCGTCCGATTGATCGAAGCTGCCGAGAAGCAGGAGGCCGACGCGCGCGAGCTTGAAGAACTGCGCGCAGCCAAGGCCAAGCTTGAGCAGGAGAAGGTCGAGATTGCAGCCGCCGAAGAGGCGAAGCAGCGCGAGGCTGAGCGCGCCGAGAACGAGCGTCTGGCTGAAGAGAAGCGCAAGGCGGAGATCGAGCAGGTTGCCAAGGATGCTGCCGACAAGGCTGCACGTGAGGCCGAACAGCGCATTGCTGACGCCGATCGCCGCGCCGAAGAAGCGAAAGCACAGGCTGCCCGCGACATCGAAGAGGCCAAGGCTGAAGCCGACCGCAAGGCAGAAGCGGAGCGCCAGCGGATAGCCAGGGCGAAAGAAGCCGAAGAGGCAGAGCAGCGCCGCCGTGATGCCGACAAGGCCCATCGCAAGCAGGTCAACAACAACATCGTTGCCGAACTCGTCGAGTGCTCCGGCATCACGACCGAGCAGGCGCAGGCCATCGTCGGCCATCTCGTTCGCGGCCTCGTCCCGAACGTCACCCTTCAGTATTGAGGAGAAAGCCATGAGCGCTGCAGTAAAGCAGGAAATCGCATTGCAGAACGAGACCAAGCTCGTTCCGGCCAACGATGCGCCGATGGTCGCCATGATCGAACGCATCGCCATGGATCCGGATATCCCGATCGACCGGCTAGAGAAAATGCTGGCGATGAAAGAGCGGATGGAGGATCGCAGCCGCGAGATGGCGAGGGAGGACCGGATTGAAGCGGCCCGCCGCGAATGGCTCTCTGCCTTTTCAGCGGTTCAGGCGGAAATCGGCCCGATCTTTCGTACGAACGACAACAAGCACACGAAATCGAAATACGCCGATCTTGCTGACATCGAACGTGTCGTGACGCCGATCCTGACCAAGCATGGGTTCTCCACCACGTCTGCCCCGATCCCCTGCAGTCTCGCTGGCCATATCCGTATGCAGCTCACCATCGGTCACGCTGGTGGCCATGAGAAGGTATACGAAGACGACTTCCCCCTCGATAACACAGGCTCTGGCGGCACGGTCAACAAGACGGCCATTCAAGCGAAGGGCAGCACCCAGACGTATGCGCGCCGCTACCTCAAGGCCAGCGCGCTCGATCTTGCATTCTTCGACGACAAGGATGGCAACAAGACGCCACCCGCGCCGGAAGATACTGCCACGATTACGGAGGCGCAGGCGTCTGTCATCCGCGACCTGATCGAAAAGGCTGAGCTGGAGATTGACCAGTTCTGCCAGCGATGGAAGGTCGAGGCCATCCCCGACATCGCGTCTTCGAAGTTCAACGAAGTCGTTGGCTCGCTGCGCCGTCGTATCGCCGTCATCGCCGAGAAGAAGGCTGCCGAAAATGGATAAGATCATTCAAGGCACGGATGAATGGTTTCAGGCGCGCGCCGGCAAGACCACTGCTTCGCGGATCGCCGACCTGATCAACAAAACCGCGAAGGGTGCATATGCGGCCACGCGGGAAGCCTACGCCAAGCAACTCGTCGTCGAGCGCCTAACGGGTAAGTCAGCCGAAAAGTACACCAGCAAAGAAATGCGCTGGGGAACTGAAACCGAATCGGAAGCGCGCGAAGCGTACGTTTTCAACCGGGCAGCTGTCGTTGAAGAAGTCGGGTTCATCTTGCATCCGACCATCGGTGATAGCGGCGCCTCCCCTGACGGTCTTTCGGAATCCGATGGGTTGCTGGAAATCAAGTGCCCGAAAACTGAGACGCACATTGAAACGCTTCTCAGCCAAGAAGTGCCGGAAGAATACATTCCTCAGATGCAGTGGCAGATGGCGTGCACGGGTCGCGCCTGGTGTGATTTCGTGTCGTTTGATCCCCGCGTCCAGGAGCACCTGCAGTTCTTCTGCAAGCGGGTTCATCGTGATGACGTCTACATCTCGACCCTTGAACGCGAGGTTGTCAGCTTCATGAACGAGGTCCGCGGTACCGTCGCCAAACTCGACCGCCTGTATAAGCCCGCGCCGATTGATGCCGACGGCGAACTGTTGATGGCGGGCTGAACATGGGTAGAGCGCTTCTCGTCCTCGCAAACGATCATTTCCGCCAGAAGGCGATTGATTGGATTCGGCGCGCGCCGATGGATACGCGCGTCGAGTTTAAAGGACCAAAGCGCTCCACCCCTCAGAACGACCGTATGTGGGCGATGCTCACCGACATCTCGCTCCAGCTCGCCTGGCACGGGCTGCAGCTCACCACCGAAGACTGGAAATTCGTGATGCTCGACGCGCTGCGCCGGGAGAAGAGCGAGCAGATCCGTTTCGTGCCGAACACCGACGGCACCGGCTTTGTGACGCTCGGCACGTCCTCGTCGGATCTCTCGCGAGACGAGATGACCGACCTCATCGAAATCATCTTCGCCTTCGGCGCCCAGCACGGCGTCGTTTGGTCTGATCCGAAAGGAAAAGCGGCATGACAGTCACCATCCAGCTCACCCAAAAGTTGACCAAGGAAGTGAAATACCTGCAGGCAGAATGCGGCGTTCGCTATTGGGAAGACGGCGAAGTCAACGGCGTCGAGGACACCGAAGGCACGTTGATCCCTTGCCGCATCAAGGATTCGTGGTGCCCGATAATCGATCTGACGACTGGCGTCGTCGAAGGTTGGCCGGACGGCACTACCGCCGATGTGCATTACAAGGTCTGTGACGCCGGGATTTATCGTCTCCTGGACGCCGACAAGAATGTCGTTCGTGAGATCGAAGGCTATGTGCCTTCCATCATGTCGCCCGGCGGCTCTGGCTATGGTGACTACGTCATCATGACCATCGATGCAGATGGGAAGATAGTGAACTGGTCTATCGACCTCGATGGTTTAGAGGAGAACGCTCGATGACCTGCACCTGCATCGAAACCGTCAACGAAAAGCTGGCGACCCGCAACACGCGCCTTTCGCAAGCGTTCATGTTCCACGAGGCCAACCACCCAGGCCTGATGCTGGAAACGGATCAGATCGAGAAAGGGCGCGGCAAGCCGAAGGCCGTCTCCATGTTCCTCACCTATTGCCCCTTCTGCGGCGTGAAGTATGGGGAGGATGCGGAATGAGCTACAGCACCATCAATGTTCTAGCATCGTCCGAAACAATGAAACGCCTGCGCGTCATCGCCGCCGAACTCGGCCGCGATATCGAAGAGCTTGCCGAAACCTCAGTTGCAGAAGCTGCGCTCGAATACTTCCGCCATCGCAAGGATGATCCGGCGAAAGGCGGTGAAGAATGACGCGCTCAACTGATCTCATGAATTCCGAAGGGGCTGTTTGCCCGCACTGCCAGCACGTCAACATGCCGTTGGACGAGAATTGGCGGCTCTATGATGAGAACATCTCGGAATTTGAATGCAGCGATTGCGGCAAGGAATTCGAACTGACCGCATACGCTACCTGGTTCTGGGTATCTGAGCCGGCTGAAGAGGAGGAAGGCGCATGAGGACCGCCGCCGAATACCTCCAGAAGCGCCCCCACGCTCGTCCGGAGACAATAGCCCACCGGGAAAAGGTAGCCGCCACCGTCGAGCAGCTCCAGCGCGAGATAGCCGCCAAGGGCATGAACACCCGACCCAGGAGCGAGACCGCCGTCCGGAAGATGATGCGCGGGATCGCTGCGCTGATGGCGAGGACGCGCGGATGAGACGGGAGTTTACCCGAAACCAGCGTGAGCAGATCGTCGAGCGCTCCAAAAACGAGCTCGGCCAGATTTGCTGCGAGCGCTGCAAGCTCGTCCTCGGCGGCAAGCCCTTCGAGATCGACCACATCATCGCGGAAGCTCTTCGACCAGAAGCCGACAAGCAGCGGAAAATCACCATTGCGGAAGGCCAGTTGCTCGGGAAGTGCTGCCATCGTGGCAAAGACGGCAAGACGAACCAGGACGTGACGGCGATCGCCAAAAGCAAGCGTCAGTATGATCGCGCCAACGGTTTGAAGCAGCCGAAGCAGGCTATCCGCGGCGCCGGCTTCCCCAAGCGGTCGAAGCCCGATCGCCCATCGAAACCACAATTGCCACCCGCCCAGCTTTACGCCCCGATACAGGAGACGAGACGATGATCGAGGCCCGCGCCCGCACAGTCTACTTCTCCCCATCGGCCGGCCGTCACTTCATGACGCTTGCTGCGGCTGCTCACAAAGAAGCATCCCACCTGATGGAATCCAAGTACCCGCGCGAACGCTCCGACGAGCATTACGCCGGCTGGCACTGGTCGAACGAGGAACGCCTCGTCGCCATTCATGCACGTCTCAAGCGGATGATAATTCGGCGTTTCCGCCTCTCCCCTCTTCAGCAGAAAGGCAAGTGATATGAGCGACCGCAACCTCAACCCGCACGCCGAAGCCCGCGTAGCTATGGCCCTCTGGTCCGACCGCTATTCAAAGCAGAAGCTCGGGTGCATGGACTTCTATGACGGCCTGACGGCAGCTCAGAAGCAGACGTGCGCCCAGATCGTCGATGGTATCATCTATGCAGACCGTGCAGATGGTCGCACCCCATCGCCCACCCATATTGCGATGGGCGGAAAATTCGCGCTCGGCGACCGTGTCCGCAAGACAAAGGGCTCATCCTGGCAGGGCCGTATTGTCGGCTTCTACAGCACTGAGCTAACGCCGATCGGCTATGCCGTCGAGAGCGAGCGTGAGCCCGGATCGGTACAGATCTATCCAGAAACGGCCCTCGCCGCTCTGTCCTCTCCTATGGGAGAAGAAAAAGGCCAGCCATGCCTGCACTGCAAAGGCCTTGGCGCTTTCCCTGACACTGGCATGGATTGTGCCGAATGCCATGGCGGCGGGGAGGTCGAGACTGATGATTAAGGTCAATCCGCTCGAATGGAAGCCGTATCGCGGAGGTGACGCGGAGGCCGTGGTGCTCGGCACCATCTACACGGCTTATGCCTCTGGCTACTGGCGCAGCCAACGAGACCCGAAATTCAAGAAGGGTGGAGATGACTTGGCGGGCGCGAAAGCAGCAGTGCAAGCCCATCACGATGCGATCATCCTTTCGATGATCGATACCCCCGCGCCCGTTTCGAGGGAGGGCAGCGAATGACCGACCAAATCCCATACTGGCCGGCGGCGATGGACCTGAAATCGGCGGCGGCATATTGCGGCGTCTGTGTCGAGACCTTCAAAAAGGTTTGCCCAGTTCGTCCACTGAAATTCACACAATCCACAAGGGGCGAGCGATATCTTCGCCAGCGCCTGGATGAATGGCTGGTGTCCATGGACCCGAACAAGCAAAGTGCCGCTCCAAGGAAGAGCTTGGCGGAGCGGCTATATGGTGGTCACCTTGAAAATCACAGGGCTTAACATCGTCAGCGCCCGGGGAAAGCTCTACGTCTACGTCCGGGAGACTGGCGAACGGCTGTTCGGGCCCTACGAGGGCGAGAAGGCCGAGCTGAAGCGGTTGCTCGCCAGCGACAAGAATTTCATCGCCAAATGGAACGCTCGGCGACAGCCGGACGTCAAGCGCACCTATGAGCCCGGGACGCTTGGAGACTTGGTTCGATGGTTCGAGCTCGAATGCCCAAAATATCAGACGCTCTCAGCCGCTACGAAGAAAGACTACACGGCAGCATTCCAGCATATGCGTGATGTGTTCGACGCCAAACTCGACGATATCGACACAGCGGAGTTGTACGAATTGCGCGACAAATGCGCGATCGAGAAATGGCCCCGCTTCGCGGACAAGATGATCTCCGCCCTCTCGTCCATGTTCGGCCAAGCGGTGAAGCGGAAGAAGATGCGAATGAACCCGGCTCTTGGAATCGACAAGGCCCACACTGCCGACAAGAACGCGAATCGGGAATGGATGGCGGCAGAAGTTGACGCCGCGATCGACGCGGCTCCAGCCAACATCAAGACTATCCTGCTGATCGCTCGGTACGCTGGCTTCCGTGGCCAGACCATCGCGACGCTTACATGGCGCGAGTATCAGCACGACGCCTCTTATGGAAAGTGTTTCCGCGTCATCACCCGGAAAAACGGCGAGGTCGTATGGGTGCCGGCGGCGGCCGATCTGCAAACACACCTCGACGCTATCAGGGGAAACAAGACCCTGGCGACGCATATCACGACACGTGCCGATGGGTCACCGTGGGACAACGAGGTGCAGATGCAGACCGAAGTCAGCCACTATTTGCGGGATATAGAAGCATTGGGGAAAGTCGGTCCCGGCACCACGCTACATGGCCTCAGAGTGACCTATGCGGCGGACCTGAAGAGGTCAGGAGCGGATACCGGGGATATCGCCGCAGCACTGGGCGATAAGTCGGAGCGGATGGGCGCTCACTACACTCGGCACGTCGAGAACGAGGCCAAGGTGATCAGGGCTTTCGAGGGGAAAAAGGCACGCGCCAAGAACGGCGGGTGAACAGGTTTTGCAAAACGCAGGGGATTGTTTTGCAAAACAGGGATTGACGGAATCGAGTAAGTGCCTGAAAGAAAAGGCATGCGGGCGTGGCGAAACTGGTAGACGCAAGGGACTTAAAATCCCTCGGCCTTGGCTGTGCGGGTTCGACCCCCGCCGCCCGCACCAGCTTCACGTTGATATCCGGGCAACATA
>Ga0247741_1000151_pt1 | contig 45572 bp, 68 predicted proteins | sample UWRJL213509R2_FD_180945 | JGI IMG/M metagenome (GOLD analysis project Ga0247741, IMG submission 180945) | Plant litter microbial communities from Arlington Agricultural Research Station in Wisconsin, United States - UWRJ-L213-509R-2 | ecosystem: Environmental > Terrestrial > Plant litter >... | reverse complement strand
CCCCCCCCATAAAGAGGGCGATTAAATCAATTCAGGATTCTCGTAGATGTTGCCGCAAACAATCAGTTGACGTCCATCTCTGTAATAAAAGTTGCCTCCAAACACGTGACCCTCTTCGCACGACAACTCATGTAGAGTATTTTTAATAACCCTGTATGAGAACATGGCTTGTTTGTCATCCCAAAAACAAACAGCTACCCTCCAATATTTCTCATTTGATCCATCGTCCCATTTCACCACGTCTCCCTCATATATCTCCTTTCCGTTCTTGTCTTTGAGACCTGTGAATTGCATGAGATTAATACGATTTCCAGTTGTTCCATTCTCGAACGCGTCAACCTCCCATTCTCCGGTAGTCTCTAAAAAATGCACGGCTCCATTAATGCTTATGGATACTGAATCTTTGTAGAACATTGTTTTTCTCAATGTATCCCATGCTCTAAATTTTATTTCTCTCATCTTTTTCTATTTTAATTTATCAATGATTAGTTCCTGGGAGGTGAGGGCGAAGTCATCTGACTTGTTCAAATACTTTGCCCAGCGATATTTTTTTTCTTCAGGGGCTTTTTGTCTTATGCCGAATAAATCAATTTCATAATTGCTCCTTACGCGGCTTCCGCTGCTATTCCATGCTTTCCCACCAGCTTCGCCCTCATTAATCCAGCCGGATGCTTTTAAACTTGTTCCCAATTCCGATTCCAGTATGTATGTTGTAATCTTTTCATAGCCCATTTCTTTTGCAATTCTTGCACAGGTTGCATATAGTTTGGAGCAGCCGTTTGGTACATTCTCTTTTACGCAACAACGGGCAACATCAATAACCTTTGTATAGTCAACCTTTCGACCTACTGGTCGCCCACAAATTGCTACACCAACCAACTCATCTCCCCGTTTCCAAGCGGTCGGTGCTGAATGAAATCAATCAAGCCTATTTTAGTCAGCTTTATTTTACTATCCTTAACCGTTGCCCACCGCCGGAATTGGATCGTTTGCCGATCAGATCGCTTTTTAAATCTTGGAAATCCTCCTTCTCCTTTAAAGAACTTTTTAAACGCCACATCCAAATTTGTTAAAGCAGACTCAAGAGATTGTGCTGGGCAATCCTTCAGCCATGAGCACTCTGTCTGTTTCAACTCAACAAGCTGTTTTATAAGATCAAATGAGGTTACGTTTTTCCTTAAAGAAGTCCACGCTGCAATCTTAGATTCAAGCCCCAGGTTATAAACAAATCGACACGCCCCAATCCAACGATCCAGCGTTGCTTTTTGTTCCTCTGATGGCAATAATCTGTATTTGTATGCTTTGATCATTCTCGAATTTATTATCTTTGTTCGAACGGGGCTAAGACAAGTCCTTCACTCGTTAATGCAGGCCGATAGGTCATACATCTGGGGTGCGAATCTAATGTCGCTTCTATCTCCTTATCCTTTTATTTTTTCTTGCGTCTCTTTAGGTATCATGGTTGAATTATTTTAATGAAATATATTTCCTTGTAACTGATCATCGACAAGGCATGTTGCTCGCTATGAGCCATTACTTCCACGTAAGAAACATTTCCACCGTATGCCTCATATTTTATTCCGTACTTTTTCATTTCACTTGTTTATTGTACCAGTTAATAAATTGAACTACACATTTCCACGTTGACTGAATTAGAGTTCCATTGATGCCCCCGGACATTGTTACTCCTTGCGCTGTCCGTTTGTAATTGTCATCGTATATTCCGCATCCGTCAAATGTGTTTATATTGACATTAAAGCAGATCGGCTTTGTACCTATCTTCTCCACTACCGGCATAATCCAATCCCATGAAGTGTGGTATTTTAATGCAGTTTCAGCAGTTGGTCTGTGCGAATAGTCGGGAAAAAAATAGCCGAAATCTCCGTAATCGTCCTTCTTCCATTCCGCTCCCATAAATTCCGCCATGAGCTTATTCCCTTCCAGTATTTCCTTTTCCATCGTTATTAGTTGGTTTAATGATTATTGTTGAGGGGGTTTAGGTAATTCACAACTGTCAGCCTTCAACCTGTCCACATGTTTAGAAGGTGGTTCGTCATAAATATCAATCCATGTTACTCCAAATTGTTTACTCACACCTGCAACCACGTATTCTCCGCTGGCAAAAATGATAGTTGACTTTTCTGGTATTAATAAGTTTGCCTCTTCGGTTGTCATAACTTTTATTTTTTAATGATTGTGTAATGCTGTTTGAGGTGTTGGTAAATATCTTCGCTCCCGGATCCTGTCCCATTGGCTTCATAAAGAATATCCAGTATCTCACCTTCCAGCTTGGCGCGTTGTATGGCGTTTAATTCCCCTCCTTCCCGCTTAGATGCAGAGGCGGCTCCGGCTAGGGTAGAAACGTAAGTATCGAAGTCTGGTTTCTTATTTGGCACCTCCCCGTAAGCATTGTTATAATGCCAGTCAAATGATGCCTCCCAAACCTCTTTTAATTGCTCCTTCGTCAAGAGGTACATTCCTTCCTCCACTCCCGGTGCAGGGGATTCGGGGGCTTCATCGAGCCATTGGACACCAGTAAACTTGTCGACAGATACTTCAAATTCTGGTGCGGCTCCGTTTGTCAGAACAATTAGGTAAGGCTCTTTGGTTAAATCATCATAAACCCCTTCCAAGTTTCGCCGAGAAAATAAGCCCAAACGAGGCAACATGTTATCGAGTTTCACATAATACGTTTCATCATAAAAACGCTTTGGAAGTCTTTCACTTGCTTGTATCCATGTAGGCATAATATTTTGATTTAATAGTTATAAAAACTTATTGATTGATAGGCTGACTTGCCGTTATTTGTCGGCTCCAAGACCAACGCACAGCCTATTGGCTCACGTTTGCGATCTAAAGCAATGCCCTTGCTTAATATGTTTTTAGCTGCATTTACGTCAGCATTTGAAATGTGCCCACATTCTGTACACACAAACTCTGCCTGGCTAATACGGCTCTTAGAATCAACGTGACCGCATTCGTGGCAGGTTTGGCTAGTGTGCTTTGGATTGACCCTAAAAACATTAGTCTTGTAATCAAGAATAGTTCGGAACGCTCCCCATCCCGCATCAAGAATGTGTTTCGAGAGATTGCCATTCCTTGCCATGTTTACGATTTTCAAATCTTCCAGGTAGACAACAGAATTGGCTTTTGCAATTTTGGTACTTTCTTTATGGAGAAAATCGCGGCGAACATTCCCGATTTTGTGATGAAGAAGCGATAAACGTTTACTTTGCTTCTTCCATGAGTTTGAACCCTTTTTCTTTCTTGCCAATGCCCTGTTTTCGATCCGTAGTTGTCGTTCATACCTTTTGAAGTGTTGAGGATTTTCGATAAAGCCCCCATTTGAATCAATGCAAAACTTTGAAATACCCATATCCAATCCTATAGCTTGGTTCTCGCTAACGAATTGTGGCGGTACGTTTTTACACCCGATAAATGCGAACATCCCCGTAGGCTCAACTTTTATCGTTACATCAAAAATGTCCCCTTGAATGGGAGCGTCCTTAACCAGTCTTACAGTGCCAATTTTTTGCAGGTTTAAATGATGGCCGTCTATTCGGATCACTCCCGAACTCTGTTTGAGTTTAATTGACTTGTATTTACGCTTACTGGCATATTTAGGAAACCCGCCTCCTGTTTTTGCCGTTCTAAAGAATCTGTTGAATGAGTTATCCAGTTGAGAAAACACAGATTCGGTTACAGATACAGGCAAGTCTGCAATCCACGAATAATCCTTTTTCAACTGTGTTATTTGCTTGCCCAGATCGTACTTTGTAACCGTAGATCCATTTGCTTTATACGCAGCAATCTTCACCTCCATACCCAAATTATACAGCATACGTGCGGTTCCAATCCAGCTTTCCAGCCGTTTAGTTTGCGCCACAGTAAGGCATAATTTTCTTTTGTATGTTCGGATCATTTCGCTCTTTGTTTAAAAATGTCGTACAACTCGGAGGTGGTGTAATTAGCAAGTCAGGTCTAAATAACGCTCACCATGTTGTGATACATACTCTTGCAATTCCGCTTTAGCTTTCCGACCTTTCTCGGTTAGACTATTGCCAATAATGTTTAAGATTTTCAGCGATTCTACTTTGTTCTCGAAGTCCCAGCACCATTGCAGGTTTTCTCCTTTTAATCCATTCTTACGGTGAAACGCTGCGTTGTAAGCCTTGCTCATTTTTTCTCTTTATAATAGTTAACAAATTCAACCCTGTGCATACTTTGTGCATCATCAAATGCCTGTTCCCAGTCCACCGCTTCTACTCCATCCTGTACGGGGGTAAATTGATTTGCATATTCCTGCATCATTGCTTCTATTTCGCTACCTCTGTCGCAAAAAGTACAATGCGGGTCAGGCATTCCTCTTTCAAAATAAACATCGCGGCAATCGCAACTGATATTTTCCTTTAGTATATCTCGCGTGCTCTTTATCATTTTCTTCTCTTGCTGCGCGGGTATGGGAGATAGGAAATCTGGTCCGCCTACTGCTGCACACCCCTCCAATATTTCACAGTTAACACCAACTTCCAGCACATCATTTTCCTTCAATCCTGTGAACCCGGAGAGAGGTAGGACGGGAAGGGAGGCGAGATGTTTTTCATGCACAGCCAATTCAGCAAGCCATGCCTCTTCCAAAAAATTAAAGGGGTCTGGGATGCTCAAATCTGGGTACTTTGGTTCCTCCATCGTTTCCTTCTCCCTGGCATGGGTGCAGCCGGGGAGGACGATATATTTCTTCATGCTGTTTCTTTTATCAGTTTGACAATTACTTCGAATATATATTCACTTACTGACGCCCCGACACAAACTTCTTTTACCGGCAGGGCTAATAATTTATCTAACAACAAACTTAGTGTCAAAATAAAGTACCTCCCCTCTCCCCAATAGAACATATTAACTATTGGATTCAGAGCTCGTTGCGTTATAGTACTCATCGTATTGCTTCTTTTAGTTTTTTAGCCAAATATTCAGACTGTTGTCTATACATATCCGTATCTAGCTTCGCCTCTTCAAGTTCGTTCTTGGCTACAGTTATGTTTACACATAACATACCCACGGCCATAATTATAAGTACAACGCCGCAACTAAAGAACATATAAACAGCGAGGTCAGGAACTCTTGTCATTGTCTAAATCTTTTAGGCCCGAATACCCATATCAAAATAATAAGGAATATCCCGGCGATTAATAATGTGGTGTCTAGGGAGCAGGCGTAGGGTGGGGGCATGGTTAAAGGTTTTCGATTAAAGTGACTAATTTCTCCCCGACACTTCTCACGACCTGCTCCCGGTTGCCCGCTGCGATCTGTTCGCGGATGCAGGTGATAGCGTCATTCGTGTTACCGTCCAATACAGCAACATAGATCATATCGGCGAACCCTTCGAGGGTATTGGGGAGGGATTCGATAATGGAGGCAGAGAGGTCAGGCTGCGCCTCTCTGTAGAAGCGGTTGTCGGCTGTTGTACTCATGGGTTAAGGGCTTTGGTGATGATGGATTGTCTCATTAGCTTCATCTGTAATGAACGCCTGCTTCGCTCGTCTTCAGAAAGGTTCATTTTAATTCCTTTTTTATAGATGCGCTGAGAATTTGTTTTTTTAGTATGCTCACTATGAGAAAGAATCTCTAAATTTTCTATTCTATTATCGTCTTTTATGCCGTTAATGTGGTGAACATCTTCGGTAATAAGTAACTTTCTCCCGAGGTGTTTTTCCATTATCAGACGATGATGCTTAAACTCCTTGCCGTCTATTTTTAAGACCTCATACCCCATCTTGTTCTTGTAAATACCCGCCGTTCCCTTGTTGTGCGGCACAAAGGACCTTCCTTCGTACAGGCATCTTTTTGAACAATACTTAGTTGAACTTTGCTTAGGTCTAAACATTTTCTTACAATTTGAGCACGATATGTCGGACAGCGATCTATTGCGCCTGCCAATAGAATCTAAGAGGCTACCCGGCGTTCCTTTAAATTCAGTATTCATATCTCTTCATTTTTAATTTGTTCCTTAATCTGGTTCTGTTCGTACGCATAGGCGGACGGTGCGCTTCCATATTGCACGTGGAGGCTATCCCGGTATTCCTTCGTCTCCTTACTAATCTCCTTAAACTGATCCCACAGTCTGTTGTAATTATTCCCGTCTGTCAGCCTCCCGTCTACAATTCGCTCCCGGGCTTGCTTGTCCGTCAGCAGTACCGTAGCCTGGTAGTCCTTACCGAAGTAATCGGTCTTAGTGACGATATACGGGCGCATGAAAGCGGTGGTGAGGGAGAACATGGATTATGCGTTGGGATTTGAACGAAGGTGTTTATGGCGTTGGCGTTGGTTCTTAAACCGTGAAGGAACAGGCGCGCGACCTCCATTTGTTATTATGCCAAATCTTTTTGTTGGATTACCTTGTTTCATTTTCTATGTTTTATTGTGATTAATTTTCTCACCGCCAAATCCCGCCTTGTTGGGGCGGGTTGACGTACTGCTCCTGAACTTATCAGGAAACAGGAGAGTTAGTCTATATAATCGTTTAAAACGTCTTCCTCTGTATAGCCGCAATTTCGTGGCATTTCAACGTACTTGCTAAACCCGTTGCCCATAACCCGGTATATATCGTAAGCCTCGTTGCTGCGAACGTAGACTACAGTAATTCCATTCTTTGTCATAATTGATAAGTTTTTATTGTGATTGATACCGCTAAGATATATAGTTTAAACGTATCAACCAAATATATCTGAATATTTATTTTTGCAACCTCGTTGCTTTTTTGGTGTCAACCACTACAAAGAAGAGGTTCCTGGCAAACTTCTCTAAAGATATGATCTCTGGAAACCTTTGCGGGTTCTTTATTCTCTTATGGGCAGCCTGCGTACTTATCCCGCAAAAGTCTGCATACTGTTTTACTGTTAACTTTTTCATATACCGCAAAGTTTAAGCATTTCAACTGGAATAGCAAATATTAATTTTGACACATTGTTGCAAACATTTATTTTGCAGGTTGAAACGTTTATACTTATCTTAGCACTCTAAACTATTCAACTATGCAATTAATTAAAGCTACCCGGAAGAAATCAAAGCTACGGCTGAACATTTCGGGACCTGCCGGAGCGGGTAAAACATACTCCGCCTTATTAATGGGTAAGGGTCTGGTTGGCGACTGGCAGAAAATTGCCGTTATCGACACCGAGAACGGTTCGGCATCCCTCTACGATCATTTAGGCGGGTTCAATGCTATTGACCTGCAAGCCCCTTTTACCCCGGAAAGATACATAGAGGCAATAGACACTTGCCTTGCTGCTGGTATTGAGTGTATTATTATCGACAGTTCTACCCATGAGTGGAATGGCCCCGGCGGTTGTATTGAGATCAATGAGAAATTAGCCCAATCGAAATTCAAAGGCAATACCTGGTCTGCATGGTCACAAACTACACCCCGTCACGATGCGTTTGTTCAAAAGGTATTGCAATGCCCGGCACACGTTATTACCTGTACCCGCTCGAAGATGGAAACTGTAATGACCGATGACAAGAAGGTGAAAAAACTCGGCATGAAAGATTTGCAGCGTGAGGGCTGGGAATACGAATTAACCGTGTCTTTGAATATCGACCGCGATACGCATACCGCAACGGCATCTAAAGACCGTACGGAATTATTTGATAAGCTGGATCCGTTCGTAATCACAGAAGCAACCGGCAAACTGATACGCGACTGGTGCGAGAAAGGCATTGAAGTTGTTCCCCCAATCGACCCGGCAGCGGAGGCGATAGCTTCGGCATACGCGGCAACGACGGTGGAAGGGTTGCAGACTATATGGTTTAACAACAACAGTCTGCACGAAAACAAGGCGTTTGCTAAAGCTGTTACGGATCGCAAAACAGAATTATCTAAATAATGGGCGCAAGCCTTAAACCAGGAAGCATGAAAGAAGGATATACAATACAAAGCTCATCCGCCTGTAAGTACTCAACTCACATGGTAGTTGATAATTATCATGGGATAAATAAAGTTGTGATCGTGCAGTGGTCGGGCAATCCGGATGCTATTGTTGACGAACACACCGTCGCTGTATTCCACTTAAAACGTAAAGTATGAGACAGATAAAATTTAGAATAACTCACAAAAGCGAAATAGTCGGTTACGAGAGGCTGACAGAAAAAGGCTGGGAATGGATGGATTTAAGATTAAACCCGGATAATGGAGAGCGGTGGTCAGTCGGATGTTACCCCGATAAAGAGTATTCAAGAGATCAATCAACCGGCCTGCAGGATAAACACGGCGTGGATATTTATGAGGGGGATATATTGATTGCTGCCAACGGATCGAAAGGTCAGATATTATTCGGCGAATGGGAGTTTGAGGTGGATGGGTATGAGCTACAAAACTGGTCGGGGATAGGCTTTTATTGGGAGGGTGGCGAACCATTGGGTTGCCCAGTAGCGGGCAAGTCTTACCAAATCATCGGCAACATCCATCAAAATCCCGACCTCTTATGAACCAATCCGACATATACGCCACTATGCACAACGACCGCTACGACGAGCAGCAGGGTAAGGACGTGGCTATCTACCGCGGGGAGGTACGTAGGTTGCTGGACGAAGCGGCCAAGAGGTTCGAGGGGATGCGGGTAACGAGGGAGCAGGGATTGATCTACTGGTCGGCAATAGCCGAGATCCCTTGCTACTGCCCTTGGACACTCGAGGCGGCGGGGAAGGAGTTAAAACAGTGGGTGAATGTATGAAAGAGGACGATCTACGAGGGAAGCTCGGAGCGAAACAGTCGGCAGAACTTCGGCTATTTCTAGACCGCGCTCTGTGGCAGACCGAACCCGAGGAACCGGTAGTCTGTTCTACCTTCGCCTGCGGGCGCACCCTCACCGCGCAGGAACAGTTGTATGGAGGGAAGTGTATTAATCATTCAAAACAAATAAACAAATGAACAACACATTTAGCGTAGTATCAAAACCTTCTTTATTGGGTTGTAAGATAACTTTTACAAGTGGCCGTGACACGCTAACCGGATCAATAATTAGCGAGGTGTGGATTGCAGCTAATCAAGGCGGGTCGCACTGTACAACTGTAAGCGGATTTATAGTGATGCTTGACGGTGGCAAAACCAAGACTATTGATGCTCGGAGCATCGACTCGATCTTGCGTTAAAAATTATTAATTTAAACAGTCAGCGCACTTCACGCGCAGGGAAGGAACGAAAAAAGAAACACCTACACCAAAACAAATTGCCGAGTGGAAAGCAAAGGCTGAAAAGTGGGATGCGTTAGATGAAAAGATCGGCGAATTTTATAAGGAAGATACCGACGAAGAAACGGAAAGCCTGTTAGACATTGGTGAGGTCGCTGCGATGGCGTTCGGATATTTGTAAACAACAACTCAAATCTATATGACTGAAGTAAAACGCCAACACAAAACCCTCCCCGAGAAAGCCCTCTCCTTACCTTTATCCGAGAGAGTCAAACTCCGCAACGAATTAACCGCCTCGATTGAAACGGAAGTAGCCGCCCTGAAAGCGGCCGCAGACGAAGCCGTAAAGATGGCGGGGGAGTAGAAGGAACGGCCTACGGGCTTTTAGCGAGTCGCAGGCCGGGTGAAAAAGACCGGCATTTTATTTTTTATGTTCGGTTCGAAAGTTGTACATTCGAACTATGAGAAAAGAAGAACTTGCTTATAAAAAGGGCTATAGAATTACCGAGGGCGGCGACCTTATAGATAAGAACGGTGAAAAGAAAAAGTTGAGGATAGATACAAGGGGCTACGCCAGGTTTACTATAAAAAAAATAAAAGAACAAGTTAATCTCCAGGTTTCATATCATCGTCTGCAAGCGTATCAAAAGTATGGAGATAAAATGTTTCATCCGGGCATTGTCGTAAGGCATTTGGACGGCAATAAGTTAAACAATTCCTTTTTAAATATTGCAATAGGTACAGAGTCTGAAAACATGATGGACATACCCGAACATATAAGATATGCAAGGGCTTTACACGCAACTTCTTTTGTTAGAAAACATGATAAGCAGGCAATAAGAAAGTACCACACAGAATCTGGAATGTCCTATAAAAAAACTATGGATAAGTTTTCTATAAGCAGTAAGGGCACACTTCATTTTATATTAAATAATTAAACGATAAACCGCGCTACTCGGTTACAGTAGCACAAATAACATGGCAGACGAAAAAGTTTTACCGGAAGGCGTGAGGGTTTTCCCGAAACATCCGAACGCTCCCGATTTTGTATTGGCGAGTGTGGTTATCACAATGAATGATTTGTTTGAGTTCTGTAAAAAGAACCCGCAATTAATTTCAGAGTACCAGGGCAAAAAGCAAATTAAATTGCAGTTACTGAAGTCGCGTGAGGGTAAGCCTTACATGGTAGTTGACAACTACCAACGCCCAAGCGAGCAGGACGCTTCACCGTCGGGCGGTATTATTCCCAATGACACGCTCCCCTTCTGATCTCTTCACAACCGCTGGCCTGGGGCAGGGGCGGTTTTAAAACTTCAACAATGACAGATTTGTCCAAACGAATACTATCTTCCATTGAAGCACACGGCAAATGCACGATCGACGGCGTGTATAAATTATATCCACATGAAACAAAAAAAAACATTGACGACGCTATTGCAGAATTAGATAGTCTCGGATGGATTAAATACCGGTTACAGATGACGGTTGATGGCATTAAACACGACATCCCGAACGTTCGCAGGTCACGCAAGCAATTATATTCACAACAGACGTTACTTGATTTATGACCCCTCTCGACACCATCAAGCAAAGGATATGGGGGCTATCAAATCGCAATATCATCACCGTCCAACTCGCGGCGGACAAAGCCCTGGTGCAACTGCCAATCACGCGGGTTGAGGACGCGGAGAAGGTGCTGAAGGAGTTACAACGGAAGCCGAGGAAGGTTAAGGCGAAGGTGTCACTTATAGTCATTGAACGATACAGGGCGGCGAAGTTAAAATACGACACCGAGAACTTCCCCAACTGTATCAAAGATCATGGATTCATCGAGCCGGATATGCCGGAGGTGGGGAGCGCGAATGGGTTGACGAAGTTTGTAATCAATCACGCCACATGGATGGGCTGCCACGCCAATAGAATTAATACCAGCGGCCGGAAGATTGGCGATAAGTGGATTACCGGGACGACGAAAAAAGGCACCAGCGACACAGCGTTAATAATTTCAGGCAGATCCATACACCTGGAAATAAAGGTAGGACGTGACAAGCCTCGGGCAGATCAATTAAAGCAGCAAGCGGCGGTAAGAAAGGCGGGTGGTATCTACGAATTTATTCACACACCCGAAGAGTATTTGCAAATATTTGATAGGTATTATGTACCTTTATTATTCACGACGTAGTAACTATTCCGCGACATAGATACTACGTTTTACAGTAACGTTTAAAGGGTTGTTGGATCGTCGCGGGTTCACAGCCCTTTTTTTATTTTTATGCCAGCTCAAACAATGTACGATGTTCACGAACAGGTCCACTACCTGGACGGGCTATCTATTAAACAGGGTACCATTACAGAGGTTAAACTTTTTGTTTCAAACACAAATAGGGATTGTCGATACAGGATCAATAAAAAATGGGTCGAAGAGAGTGTAATAAATATTCGATTCAAAGGGCTTTATAATAAATTTATTGATTCAAACATACTTGAATAATGACAAATCCTATCATCCCAATATCCGCTTACAAAGCGTGGAAAAACAGACCGGGCTGCCGCCCCTACGACACAGACTTCTACACTGAAATGGATCGCATAAAACAGGGTTATTATCGTGTGATCGCTGATAAGTACCGAAGTATTCAGGACTCCGAGCAAAAGAAAATGTATAAGATAAACGAATTGCCGTCGCTCACTATCTCGGCAGTTTGTAAAGAGTGGAGGAAGACCGACAACGTAGTTAATCACACGGGTTTGCTCAATCTCGATATAGATAAAAAATCGAACCTCCATGTAACCGACTGGGGTGGGGTGCGGGACCAAATATTTGGGATGAAGTCTGTAGTAGCCTCTTTCTTATCCGTATCAGGCGAAGGTGTCACATTCGTAGTTAAGATAAATCCGGACCATCATAAAGATGCTTTCTTTTCCATTGTTGACGGTATGAAGCAGCACATGGGAATTAATATAGATCCCGGCCTGCACGATATCGTTAGGCTTCGGTTTGTGTCGGACGACCCAGACGCAAAAATCAGGTATAACTTTGAAGAAATCCCAATCTCGGAACCTTCCCCGGACTACCTGCAACGCAAGCAGCACTTTGGGTCAGAACAAACCGTACTTGAACCGGTAGGCGAAGCGGATAGTGAATATAATTTTAATGAGGCTGTCAAACGAGCTAATATTTTATATTCTTTCAGCGAAGGGCAAAAATGGTCATTCCTTATCTCTGTTGCCGGGGCTTGTAATATTATGGGTATGTCGCTTGATTATTGTAAATCAATGGTGATAAAAAGGTTTAGAGATCAGACCAATATTTCAAATGAACGGCTCATAAAGCCCATTAACGACATTTACCACTTATACAAATCACAACACGCTACATTTAATATCGAGGCAGCGTTTGAAAAGCTAAACTTCCGGCTGAAAAAACACCTGGTTTATGACTGGCTGCATGAAGGAAAGAAGCCGAAGGGGGACGAGGTTGTTACTATTTGCCAGGAATACGAAGCAAACCGAGAGCGGGTTGAAATGCTTATCGAGCGGGTATTTGGGGAATATGCCAACGAATTTGGTTATAAAGACTTCCCGGCGGTACAGAAAATACAAATATGGCTTAACAAACGATATGACTTTAAACTAAACATTGTATCGCAACAGGCCGAAATGTCCGCTATTGGCTCATCTATTTACACCGATGTGAACGCGGACGAAATATACAGGCAGACCTCAATGGCGCGGTTTAAATACAGCCTTACTGATATAAAATCGCTTCTGCGGTCTGAATTTATCCGGTCTTATGATCCGATACTCGACTACTTTAAATCCACTACCTACGACGGGAAAGACCATATTGCCGACCTTGCCTCTTACATTAAGACGGATGACGGCGGGTTTTGGGAGAAACAATTTAAAAAAGCCCTGGTTAGGTGTATTGCTTGCGGTCTCGGGAAGAAAGAAAATAGAATCGTAATGGTTTTATTCGGCAAGAAACAGGAAACGGGCAAATCAACCTTTATCCGCAACCTTTCGCCCTGGGGAGTAGATAAATATTTCACAGAGTCGCCCATCATTGGAGGCAATCAAAAGGACACAGAGATTCGGTTTAGTGAAAACTTTATATACAACATAGAAGAGTTGGCGGGGCTTTCCCGTGTCGATATTAACAAGCTAAAGGCAGATATTTCCAAGTCAGCGATTAAGGAGCGAAGGTCATACGGCACTCACGAAGTATCTGCGCCACGCCGTTGTAACTTTTGGGCATCGTCCAATGTGCAGGAGTTTTTGTATGATGAAGAAAATACCCGGTGGCTGGTTTTTAACATCGTCAGTATTGATTGGGGGTATAAAAAGAATGTAGATATAAATAAGGTTTGGGGGCAGGCGTGGCACCTTTACAATAGCGGATTTGACTATGAGCTTGATGCGGAGGATAAGGCGATAAGGGAATATATTAATGAAGATTACAGGTTCAGGAGGCCGGAGGAAGAGTTGTTGGCCAGATATTTTAAGCCTGCAAATCCAGGCGAAGGGAGGTTTATGTCTGCAACAGAAATAGCTATGCACCTTAATGCTAAAAGCTCTTCGCTTAAAATAAATCCCAACAATATAGGCAAAACAATGGCTGCGGTATTTGACTTACAGAGCCAGCAGGTAAAAATTGCCGGTAAAAACACGAGGGGTTATTGGCTTTATACCGGCTTTAACGAGGCCGATGGGGAGCCGCTAAGACAGATGCCGGGGACGGTTTCCACAGATTTCGGCGGTTTTTAGTAACAGGTGTTACCTTTGATAATCAACAAGGTAACACGGGTAGCACGAGTTTCCCTATATTAATATATTACGATGAAATTTATATTATACTCCAAAACGATAATATGGTGTTACTGTTGTTACCTACTATGATTATCAATATAATATATAACTTTTCTTCCTGTTACCTTGTTGTTACCCTGTTACCTTTTATTTCATTACCTGTTCCACCCCGAAACTGTTTCACGGCCAACATAATTCCGATTATTCCGAAAATTCCGTAGCTTTATGCACATGGCAGGACGACCCGCAGCATACACCGACCCTGGCGCATTGGAGGCCGATATACAAGCCTACTTCGCGACCCTGGATAAAGAGCAGCCCACGATAACCGGGCTTGCTTATTCTTTAGGATTTGAGTCGCGTCAATCGCTTTACGACTACGAACAGAAGGGCGAATTTTCTTACATGATTAAAAGAGCGCGCCTCCGGGTTGAGATGGGTTACGAAAAAGCCCTGGCAGGCCAAATGTGCACCGGCTCTATCTTCGCGTTAAAGAACATGGGCTGGAAAGACAATCAACGCACCGAACTGACCGGTGCGGACGGGAAGGCAATGATCACCGAAACACACGTAAAAATAATCCGTGATAAAGGAATTTCATCTACACCTGGCGACGCTCCACTCCAATCAACAGAAGGTACTGGATCAACAGAAACGGTTTAACGTTCTTTGCTGCGGCAGGCGTTGGGGTAAGACCAAACTCTCCGAAGAGTTGATGCTATCTCCCGACGATGAAGGGAACGGCGCATTGAACGGCTTTCCGGTTGCTTATTTCGCTCCTACTTACAAAATGCTTATGGAAGTATGGCGGTCGGTGGTAAATATCACGAGCGCAATCACCGAACATAAAGCAGAGCAGGAAAAACGCATACAACTTATCGGCGGCGGCATTATTGAAATGTGGTCGCTCGATACACCCGATACTATACGGGGAAGAAAATACAAGCGGGTTATTGTGGATGAAGCCGCAACCGTTCCGAATCTCAAATACGCCTGGACCGAAGTTATTCGCCCGTTATTAACGGATATGAAAGGCGATGCGTGGTTTTTATCCACGCCGAAAGGAAAAAACAATTACTTCTACGATCTTTCGCTCAATGTCGATAAGTACCAGGACTGGACTTTCTCGCAGATGCCGACGGTATCGAACCCATATATTGATCCGGCAGAAGTGGAAGAGGCGCGGCTGCAGCTTGACCCGCTCACCTTCGCGCAAGAGTACCTTGCCTCCTTCGTTACCGAATCCCTCGACTCATGGGCGTATTGCTATAGCCGTGAGAAGCATGTAGGTAGGACTGAATTAAACCGGGCCTTCGATGTGAAGTTATCCTTTGACTTCAACCGAAACCCAATCACCTGCGGGGTATTTCAGGACTACGGCGGCGAGATACGCGGTATTGAGCAGATAAAACTGGAAAGCTCTAACATCTACAACCTATGCGATTACATCAAAGCGAAATACGGGGGCTGCTTGTTCACCGTAACCGGGGACGCAACGGGCAAGGCTTCAAGCGCACTCGTTAAGGATAACACCAACTACTATACGGTGATTAAGGCGCAGTTAAACCTATCCATCAACCAAATCAAAGTGCATACAGTAAACCCATCGCTCGAAGAAAACCGGGTACTGGTAAATTCTATACTTCACTCAAAAAAAGTAACTTTGGATGAAATAAACTGTAAAGGGCTTATATTTGACTTAGAACATGCGCAAGTGTTGCCGGATGGCTCGCTCGACAAGACAGACCGGAAGGATCCCACGAAGCAACTCGATGCGCTTGATTGTTTCAGGTATTACCTTAACACGTTTCATAAACACAACTTGAAGTTATGACATGCTGCTTCACCGACACCATCGCTAAATGCGAGACCGAAATCCAGGTTAATGCGATGCTTGACCCGGAAACGTTCTACCGGTGGGTGATTACCGATAAGTTCGGTAACAAATACGAGGGCGAAGTGCAAACGGATACGCAAGGGTTCTTTACCATCCCGGTTGAAGATTTACCGGCTGGTTTACTCACTCAATACAGCGGGGTGTTTAAGCTCCAAGTATTCCAGCTATACGCCGCATGCGGTCCGGAGAAATTTAAAGTAGCAGGATTGTACGACTGTATAGAATTTGAGATTACCGGCGGGACGTTCGTTAAAAATAATCTCGGTTGTGATTTCGATTGCAATATAAACGCGCAGCAATCTTCCTTAATTCCTTTTACCGACGATGCAGAGCTTACTATCGACTGGTCGTTATATTCCGGTAGCTTCGGTAACTCGCCGCAGATAAGCGTGTACCACGAAATATCAGAAGGCGTGTTTCAGTTAGTTGCCGTTGCGATAGAGCAGGTGCGCGTCAATGGCGTGCTTACTGAAATCAATATTGATAATGGTGGTGTAGAAACCGGATATGTAATAATTTCATAGTGATGGCTTGTTGTGAAGTAATATATCGGACTTTTGTAAACGAGGCGGTGACCACCGTTCCTTTTACTGGGGCTGTTCCTACCGTCACTATATCTTACCTGCTTGACGGGGAGTGGTCGGTTTCTGTGGCAACAGTAGTGAAGATAGTCGGCGGTAGTGTGGTGATAGATCACGGCGGTATTGCGACGGGACTGATAAAAATATTGCAATGATTGAAAAAATTATCATAACATCCCTGTTCGTTTTCGGCTATTGCTGCATTTGGTGGGAGGGTATGATCTTCGAGAAGCAAGGCGACTGGCTCGATGAACGCCTGCCCGAATGGCTCGCTAAACCTTTATATCAATGTTATATTTGTGCTTGTTTCTGGTGGGGTACTGCGCTTTATTGGGTAGTATGGCACGGCAGCCTAAAAGAATGGTTCGTGGTCGTAGTGGCGGCAATGGGGTTAAACGCAGTGTTAAGTAAATTGTTTCGTGATGATTAACCTTCTTGCCCTCGGATTCACGGCAGTAGGTACGTGCAACTGCAACGGGTCGCACAATAAAAAATACAAATTAGCCGAATGGCTGATCTACATAACCACCACAAAGTTCAAAGTTAAAAAACATGGCTCAACGGTCAAAGGGTACACGCCTATCGAACATCTGGAAACGTATCTTCGGAACGCGCTTCCGCAGTTATTTACTGGACCAGAAGTACCGAATTAATCCGGCTTTCACGCATGACGGCGTAGATTACTACGAGTTCGCTAACCAGGAGGATGTGCCATCGGGCAGGGGTTTCGCCGCCCTGGGTATTTACAATGAAATGGATATGCGGGTGACGCGTGAATACCTGGAGCTTCACTGCAAGGCGATGGAAAAGATACTGTCAGACCCGAAGAAAATTCACATCGGCTATATTTCACAGATCAACGCTAACTTACGGGAACGCCTGGATCTAATGGTGCTCCCGGATTTCATTTATAAATTAGCATCCGTTATCTACTTCGATAAAAGCGAGAGTGAATACTCTTACGACTACGTGTATAACGAGGCGAAAATAAAGCGGTGGAAGAAAGACCCGAAGATGCTGGATTTTTTTTTGCAAAGGCGGTTGACGGAATTAGTGCCTTTCTTGACCGCGCAAGAGGGAAATTTAAGCACGTATTCAGCGGTGGCGGAGATGGTCGCCGAAATACACCACAAGCATCTTACCGGTATATTGTCGGAAGAAACATCGACGACCGGGTAGGGCAACTTTATTGGATGGCGGATAATGACCCGGTGAAAATTGATAGTTATTTTCGCTTACCTTTATGGGACTACTGGCAAATCCTGGACAACAGGCTTGCACAGTATGAGAAACAGAAAAAGCAGAAGAAATAGACAAAGGTTAAAGCATCGGCATTGGCTCCTGATGGTTGCAAACAAAAGGGGTGGCGGAAACCCGGGAATATTTGTCTTACTTTACAAACGGGCTGCGGCCAATATTTAAAATACTTACCTTTTTAAATGGCGACCACAACGCAAACCGTAATCATAGATTTTCAGGCAGACTATTCCAGCTTAGAGGCTGGAATCGACGTGTTAGAACGTACCGGGAAGGTGGATGCCGAACTGGCCGCCACATTTAAGAGAACCAATGCCGAAATAGGTAGGCAGGGTGCGGCGTTCAAGTCTGCCGCTACCGCATCGGGCGCGAGTACGCAATCTTTCACGAAGCTAAACCAACTCATGCAGCAGTTTCCGAAGTCGGGACTGAATCGTTTTTTATTGCAAGTGGGCAAAGAGTTGGCGGGTGCGGGAGTGCAGGCAAAAGACTTTTACACTAAGCTGGATCCGAAAGATGCCGTTACAAAACAGGCGTCGCTTCGCGGCGAATTAAAACAGGTTAAAGACCAGATGCAACAGGCCGCACTTGCTGGCGGTGTGTTGGGGGAAGAGTATAAGCGACTGAAACAACGTGCCGGAGAATTGGACGACACGATTAAGGATGTGGCGAATGATATCGCCAACGCCGGAAGCGATACCAGGGGAGTAGATAATTTGGTCGGTTCTATTTCCGCGCTTGCGGGGGGCTTCTCTGCCGTACAAGGCGCGGTTGCGCTATTCGGCGATGAGTCCGAAGATTTACAAAAAACATTACTACGGGTTAATGCTGCGATGGCACTTGCTACCGGTATTCAACAAGTGCTAAATGCTACAACGAAGCAGGGAGCGTTGACGAGGGTTGCCGATGCTGCAGCTACCGGGCTTCAAATTGCCGCGCAGAAAATATACACCTTCGTTACTGGTCGGGCTACTGCCGCGACTGTTGCGTTTAAGGTTGCGCTGGCAGCTACGGGCATCGGACTTGTGATAGTTGCGGTGATTGCGCTGGCTAATGCGTTTAAGAGTTCCACCAAAGATATTGACGATGCCACGGACGCTATCGACAGGCAAAACCGGTCGCTTGAGTCTATGAATACCTTGATAGAGCAACAGCTTTCTATTAGTCTTGCCAGGGCAGAGGCTGCGGGGGCGGCAGAGAGTAGGTTAATTGCTATACGGGGTAAGTCATTACAAGAGCAAAGAAAAAATCTTATTGAATCAAACGCATTACTCGGAGCGCAAAGAGATGGTCTTAGCGCAACCTCCGAGGCTTATGGAAAACTAAATAATGCCATCGAAGAAAATAACGCGGCTATAAAAGAAATTGATACGCAAACCGTCGTTGCCAGTTTGAATTTACAAAAGGCTCTTGCAGATGAAGCAAAGAGAGCAAATGATGAAGCAACGGCCAAAGCCAAAGAAGCCGCCGAGAAGGCCCGCGCTGAAGCCGCGAAGCAACGTGCCTTAGCATTTGCCGATAACCAGGCGGCCATTGAATTGCAGTTATTGCAAGTGGCAAAGGGTAGCGCGGAAGAGTTGGAGTTACAAAAAGACTTACTACGCAAGAAACTCCAGATCGACCTCGAAGCGGAAGATTTAACGCTGAATCAAAGAAGGTTGCTTATACAAAGGTTTTTTAAAGAACGAAAAGAACTGGAGAAAAAGTCTAACGCCGAACTTACTCAAGAGAGCATAACAGAAGAGCAGTCGAGATTACAGGCGCAGTTGTCGAATTTGAATTTAGTAAGCGAGGAAAGGGTAGAATTGCAAGTAGAGTCTCTTCGTTTATCAGCGGCCCAGGAAATACTTTCGGCGGATGGAAACGCAGCTAAAATCCGTGAGATTAATGCGAAACTGCAAGCGGATATTGTAGCTGTAAAAGTGGCTGCGATTCAACAGGCGGCGGACTATGAGATAGCATTAGCGTCCGCACAAGGGGGGACGGCCCGGCGTGCATTGGAGGCAGTTTCTGCAAATGAAAAACTAAAAGCAGATGTAAGAATAAATGCTATTCAGCAATTAGGAGATAGAGAGCAAGCGGAGTTAGATAGACAAATTAAAGCCAATCGTGATGCGGCTGCAATACAGGGGTCGGATCAACAGGCTTTAGCTTTAATTTACGAGCAGTTACTAGATCAAAAAAGGGCGAAGGCCGAAAAAACAGAACAGGATATTACAAAGATCACGCTTGATGAGACGGAAAAGAGAAAAGCCGCTGACATATCCTACATCCAGGCCACCGTCGGGGCGTTGCAACAGGTCGCCGATATTGCAGCCACTATTCAACAACAGGAAGAGGAAGCATCGGACGCGGCTATTACCAGGCAGCGTAGAGAATTGGAAGAACTACTTGAAGCCGGAGCGATCACCGAGAAAGAAGCAAGAGAATCGCGCAGAAGGATTGACGGCGAAGAACGTGCCGCGAAACAAAAGGCCGCGCAACAGTCAAAGAACCTGGCGGTATTCAATGCTGTGCTGGCTATCCCACAGGCATATATCGCGGGACTTACTGCACCGTTCCCGGTGGGCGGGCCGTTATATGGAGCTATTCTCGCAGGTCTTGCCGGGCTGCAGGCCGGGTTGATTGCCGCTAAACCAGTACCGAAATTCGCAACGGGTAAAAAAGGCTCTTATTCAGGTGCTGGTATCGTGGGCGACGCGGGCGCAGAGTTGGTACATCGTGCGGATGGCTCCATGTGGGTAGCGGATAAACCAACACTTACTTATCTCGGGAGCCGCGATAAAGTATTTACAGCGGGTGAAACAAAACAGATGCTGCCGTTTGTGAATAAAGAAGCTATTGCCGCAAAGCCGGTAACAGAAGGTTTTGATTATAACAAGATGGCGGCGGCTATGAAGCATAAACCATCCAACACAACGGTAAACATCGACAAAGAATTTATAAGCGAATCGGTCGCCAATGGGTTAAGCAAAGTGCAGTACCTCGACCGCTATTATTTCCGCAAATTATGACCTGGACTTTCCAAATAGATGCCCTGGCTATTGAAGAGCCGATAGGCTTCTCCGAGATTCTGCTCCGCGTAAAGCGGGACGATCAATGGCATGGACTATTCTTTGAGGCCGGTACCAGCGACCTGCAATTCTATGGCGCGGCGGCTAACTACCTCCGCAACCTAAAACAAACGCAAGGCTTTTCCGCAGAAGCCACTTTTAAGGCGATTACAGACTGTGGCGGCGAAGATGAGGTACTAACAGGTAAATTAGATTTCAGGCAATACAAAGAGAAGTGTGGCGTTGAGGGATGCCTTGTAACGATGGCGGTAGAGCAAGAGGGTTGTACGATGACCTTGCGAAACCGGTATGACCAAAAGGTTGACCTGTCCGACCAGGTAGCCTTCGATAAATTAACAGTACTCCCCGATTATAACGGCCTTAATTTCACGATGCAATTAGCCGCGCAGGAAATCCAGGTGGGTAACCGGGCAGAAACCGGGGCAGACCCGATCACTTCCGTTATCAGCGACGACCCAGAATGGGTGACAACCGGCGACGATGATTTCGTGGGCTATATTTCCCCGGCTTATGCGGATATTAAAAACTCATCCCTCGGGACTTTCGGCACTACTCCCGATATTTTAGTGACACCCGACGGCGCGAACAACATACCACCTTACCCGGCTTTCCCGGTAACAACGGGGACGGCTACACTACTGGGTGATATTATTTGCGATCTTAATAGCGCGGTGGCGACCTTCAGGCACAAGGGGGTTATCAATATCCAACAATCTGGTGCAGGGGCACTACAATACCTCCGGCTTAAGCTATGGCGGTTACCGGCAGGGCTTGACGCAAGCATGGCAGCGAATTGGATAGAGGAATATAATAACGAATTTTACGGGGCTAATATCGACGGACCAGTTGCGTTCGATGTATCGGCAACCGTACCGATCACACTCAACCAAGGCGATTTTATTTACTACGGCGTTTTCGTTATCAATAACGACCTAAGCAACATAACGTCCTTCAATTACCAGCAGGACCCGGAATCGTTCTTTGATCTTTCCGCGTCTACGCTTTGCCCGGAAACGGACGCAGTGGTTTCCCTGGTACACGAAGCGGCAAGCAGGGTAACAGAGGCTATTACGGACAGATGCCTTACGGTGAAATCAGACTACTACGGCAGAACAGACAGCCAGCCCTATGCGGCATTGGAGGACGGCTGCGGATCATTACGCGTTCTTACTTCCGGCCTGCGGCTACGCAATGCCGAAACGCCGAAGCACTTTGTGAGCTTAAAGGATGTTTTCGATGGTCTGAATGGCATTGATAATATCGGCATCGGAGTAGAGGGGTCGCAGTTACGAATAGAACCTACTGAATATTTTTACCAGGACGTAGAAATCCTGCGGCATCGTAATATACCGCGCTCCGATTTCGCGCTCGATCCCGATGATGCGTATTCGATTGTTAAGATCGGGTACAAGAAATGGGAAACCGAATCGGTGAATGGGTTAGATGAATTTAACAGCAATAAAGAGTTTCGCACCTCGCTTAAATCCATTAGCAATACGCTAGATGTTACCAGCCCCTTTATTGCAGGTGGGTACCCAATAGAAAAAACAAGGCAGCAATCATTCGCTGAAACAGGCGCAGCTGATACCAAATACGACAACGATACTTTTATCATAGTTGTTACGCGCGATGCCTACGGCTATGAAGTCGAGCAGGGGGTTATTGTAAATGCCTCCGGGTTTTATTCTCCCGGCACGGCTTATAACTGGCGCATTCGTCCGATGTATAACCTCATGCGGTGGTGGAAGTCAATAGCGCAGTCGTATGTCAATCTCGCTAATACTGCCGCGCGGTTATTCTTTGCCAGCGGTACGGGTAATATTGTTGCGACGGGCGAGTTAACCGATGATTGTAATGTAGCCGCCGTTAATAAGCCCGAGAATGGTGACCTTTCCCGAAATGATATGCTGGTAGGGAAAGACCCGCTATATAAAGCAGAAAATGTTACTTATCGCTACCCTATGAGCCTAAAAGAGTATAACTTAGTAAAATTAAATCCGAGGGGGTATGTTTCTTTTCAGTGTGGTGATGGAGATTTTCAAAAAGGATTTATAACCAATATAGCCTACCGCGTGGCAAGAGGTGAGGCGGAATTAACTTTAAAACTGAAATGGAGTGTATAGGATCATAGACCCAGCTAATAGTTTCGTTTTCTTCGGAGGCGATAACCAGGTGCAGCATTGTATCTGGGGTACGATCAATACCTGTATGCCCGTTTACGCGGATGACGACATTGCCTTTCAGTTCGTCGTGGCGGCCGATACCCCGGAAGAAATCGCTGCGTTATGTAATCCGACAGAACCGGGAATCGAAATAGGACTGGTGCTTGACTGCGACCAAGAATCGTTTACAGTGCAGTTCACCGAACTCCCCGACCGCTATAAAATCAGCGATACGCAGGTGTTATTTAACTGGCCGCATGGGCTACCTGGCATGACCGCCAATGTTTCTATGGAAGCCTGTTTTGCGATCCGGGTGGTGATTAGCGAAGATACCTTTTGCTCTAACTGTTTTCAGCGCATCCCGGATGACTGTTTTACTAGCGTAGTAGAATATGGCAACGATGATAATTTTGCAGGGTTCAATTATTGCAATAGCGGCGGTGTTTCGCCGGACGCTGAATCATGCGAACCCACGATAATAAATTTCACCAATCAGTCAACGCTTAGTATTCCTTATACCACCTCCATGCAGAATAAATACGGGACAGTTCCGACGGTGCAGGTTTGGATATACGATGGCGATGGAGTCCCGACGAATATGGGGGTGTCGGCGACGTTCGATGCAATGCCTCCCAATTTTATAAATGTTGATCTCGGAGGTCCGGCAAGTGGCTTCCTCGTAATAAGATAAATATGTTTAAGAACCGCATAAGACTTCCATTATATCTTAAAAACGCGCAGTTTCCGACTGAAGCAACGCGGTTCCGTAGAAGCGACGGCAGCACGCAAACGCTGGCCGTTACGATTCGTAAGACATACGCGATTGCCACCGACTACATGAGCGACGAAATGCACCAGCGTACTGTTGTTGCATTGAACCACGACGAGGTGAGTATTGAAGGAGATCGTTATTTCGGCGGTGTTGCTTTGGATGGCGAGTATGAAATCACACGCCCCGATTTCCTGGATTACCCTCTTGGACAAGCTGCGGCGGTTATTCAGGTCACGCCTTTCGACATGACCAATAGTAATTGCCAAACGTGCGACGAAGCCTCTCAACTATCCTTAGTTGACGATGACGCGGGTGAGATAGAAGAAGGCGTACCTGCTATTATTGACGTTTTCGATAATGATACAATTTGTTGTTACCCGCCTGTTGCTGAAATAACGTGGTTTGATAACACTTACCTGGCATCCGCTACTATTGACCCGGATACCGGCGAAGTGACTTTAACCACGCTCGACCCGGTGCAATCGGTAGGCAATATAAAACTCGCCACCTACCGCGTGGCTTGTCCTGATGGAAGCTATGACGAAGCCGATATTTACGGTAGCATTGCAGGGTCGGAAGAATCGTGCGAGCAACCGACAGATATTCAAATTGCTTTCAGCGATCCGCCCGCACCATTTAACTTAACTGCGACATGGACCCCGCCCGCTGTACCGCCAACGTTGTACGAATATATCTTAACGCTCAATGGCGTAACGGTTTGTTCTGGTAACAATCCGTCGCCTGAAATATTCGGAAGCTGTACCAATTTGCTGGCATCTACCGAATACGTGTTATCTGTCAGGTCTGTTTGTAGCGAAGGAGTTTACAGCCCCTACACGAACCTTACCTTTACAACCCCTGCAGGCGAAGTGGAAACTTGCGGTAATTTTGAAGTAAGTTGCGACGACGGTACAACCAACCGAGACACGTACAACTACAGCTATATGGATTGTAACGGGAATATCCAAAACCGAACTATTGTAAATCTTTCTACGCGCGAGGTGTGTATGTTGATGGATAGCAGCAACGATCCCATATATTTTGAAACCACCGGCCCGGTAGATTATACTTATATTGAACCATGTTAAACAGAGGCATCATATTAATTGCAAGCGGCGCGCCCTTCTACGGACGGATGGCCTATAATTTAGCGGTGAGCATAAAGGCGGTGGAAGATATTCCTATAACCGTTTTGCACAACGGCGCAGGGCTGTCGCACTTGTCGGAAAAGCAGAAGGCTATTTTTAATACTATTATTGAAATTACCCCGGCTTCTTTTGCTGCCAAACTATGCCTGGCAGATTATTCGCCGTACGACTATACCTTATACTTCGATGCTGATATGTTGTGGATGCCTATTAAAACACCTACGCATCTATTTGATGAATTAAAGGATGTAAAATTTACCTCTATCACCGAAGGTTTTTATGACTACGGATCCGGCGTGGATTACGGCAATAAAATGTACCACTACTGGTGTGATCCTCTGGAAGCAAAACAGGTGCATGGGTTGGAAGAAAAGTTTTACCAATGGCGAAGCGAGGTGATCTATTTTAATAAGGACGCTAAAGAGTTGTTTGATCTGGCGAAAAAGTACTATCAAAATCCTGGCGTTACGGTGAAGCAGTTTGTAAACCAGGTGCCGGATGAACTGGCGATAAACATAGCGGCCTCAAAATTAAATATCGAGCCGCATGCCTACAAATGGACACCGGCGTACTGGCATAGGCTTCACGGGGAAGGGATGCAACTGCCGGGCATAATGAATAATTATTACCTGCTATCGGTTGGTGGAAACTTTGCTAGTAGCGTTATGAAAACCTGTTATAACAATCTATCTAAGGCGGCGCATAATAAATTAGGGCTGCAATATCTTTTTACTTTGCAATCAAAAAAATCGGTCATGCCCGACCGCGTAAAAATGTAAGCCATGCCTAAGTTAGAATTTACACCTATTGAATTAAAAAACTTGTTCGGCGAAGAATTGAAGTACCGGCACTGCTTTTACGAGCGTTCTGTAAATGAGGCTAAAGACATGCTGGTACATGCTGACGGGTTATTCCCCGGAGACTTATTGAATGAGCGTAGGCCCAACGAACCGGAAGAGGTGTTGTGTTACCGGAAGAAAATATTTGTGCCGAAAACAAAGCCCTATTTCGGTAAGATAGTTTCGAGCTTGCAGAAGATACGCCGGTCATCCGACTGGTCTATCCGTTATGAGGGCGAATGGCCGCGAATACCCGAAGGAGAGAAATTGGAAGATTACTGCGAAGTAAATTACCCGCAATTTAGCTCCGTTACCAACTGGGCTTTTGCGGTACTGCTTAAAAAATATTTAACGGATCCCAATGCCGTTATGTTCTGCCATCCAAAGGAGGTCCAGATACCGGAGAATGAATACCTGAAACCGGTTATACAGATCATCGACGCGGAGCATGTGCTCGATTACGTGTACCAGGATTACGCGGTGCTTAAAAACCCTTCCGGTTGCATGTATGTAACTGCTAAAGGAGCTTTCCCCGGCAAGTCGTTCTATGTGGTGACTACCGAGCGCATTACCCGATATGACCAGACCGACGGGCGCGGCACGATGGAGCCGAAGGTCGATTATGAGCATGGGTTAGGGGAATTGCCCGTATATAAATTAGGGGCGGTTATTGCCGATGCTACCGCAGACAGGGTGTTATATGAATCCCGCATATCAGGTATCATACCAGAGTTCGACGAGGCTATAAGAGAATACAGCGACCTGCAGGCCGCGAAGGTCATGCACATGTACCCGGAGCGGTGGGAGTTCTCACAGCACGAGTGTACGCGCTGTAACGGAACCGGCAAGATCAACAATCCATTATGGCACGTAGGCTGCGATGCTTCTATTGACTCGCAATGCGGCTGTGATAACAAGGGTTGCAAGAACGGCTATGTTGTAGCAGGGCCGTATAGTAAAATTATGGTGCGTCCTACTAATTCGGTAGAGGGGCAGGGTAATGTACCGATGCCGCCTGCGGGCTTTATAGAAAAAGATGTAGAAATTATTAAGCTGCAAGAGGAAAGTGTTGCGTCGCATATCACCAATGGTCTTGCCTCTATCAATTTCGAGTTTATTGCCAGCACGCCACAGGCGCAGTCTGGAGTAGCGAAAGAAGTGGATAAGGATGAATTAAATAACACGGTTCACTCTATTGCCGAGGACCTGGTGCGCTGTATGGATTGGGGGTATTATATGATCGCGCTTTACAGGTACGGCATGATCTACAACAAGGAAGATATAAAAGAAATGGTGCCGAAAATTGCGGTGCCGGAGAAGTATGATATACTTTCTTCTACGCATTTGGAAGAGCAGTTGAAGAGCCTGAAGGAAAGCAAGGCAAACCCGGTTATCACCAATGCGGTGGAGGTAGAGTTTGCGGGTAAGGCGTTTAACAACGACCCCGCTATACGGGAATTAGTGCAACTGGTCTTATCACTTGACCCGCTTGCCAATATTCCTGAAGATGATAAAATGAGCCGGTTAAGTAATAAAGGCATTACCCTGGAAACGTATGTAATCAGCTCCAATATTCACGAGTTCGTGCAGCGCGCTATCGAAGCTGATAAAAAGTTTGGAGAGAAAGACGCGAAGGAGCAGAAGGCGGTTATTGCCGGTTATGCGGTAGAGCAGATAGCGGCGGCTAATGCGGACCTTATACCGGTGGAGGAAGAGGAAATTGACCCTATTACCGGGATGCCGATTGTTAGTGAGGAAGTAAGTATTGTTTAATGGCAACCTACTCTGAAATATTAGACCGCATCGGTAAAGCCGTTAAGAAGTTTAACCGCAATATTCCGAAGGCGCAGCGGTCAATGTTTGAGGCAATAGAAAAAGAGATTGCCCGGCTTGAACTGTACGATGACGGCAAGGTGAGAACGACGGCCAAAAACCTTTCTATACTGGCATCTATCAAAGCCAAAATAAACCGCGTTATTGTTACGCCGGAATACCGGGGAGAGGTAAAAGAATTTGCTAAGGCGTTCAATGAAGTAACTACCCTGCAAAATGAATACTGGAAAACGCAAGAGGCGACATTTAAACCCAGACCGATTCTAAAAGCCCTACGCAAGCAAGCCGTTACCGATACCGTGAATCTGCTTACTGAATCCGGCATTGGCGTGAACGTGTCCGACCGGGTGACCGATATTATAAAAACCTCTATCACTTCCGGGGGTTCGTATGCTAAATTAACGTCCGCACTTCGGGACGGGCTGCTTAATACCGAGCAGAAAGGGTATTTAGACAGGTATGCAAAGCAGGTCACAATCGACTCGCTCAATCAATACTCTGCGCAGTACACTAAACTGGTTTCCTCCGATCTCGGGTACGAGTGGTTTAAATACGACAATACTGATATTGACACCACCCGACATTTCTGCGATGCGATGACGGATCAGCCCTACTTTCATATTTCAGAAGTACCGCGCTTATTACGTGCAGAAGATTTGTATTACACCTCCGCAACCGGTGGGCAGAAGAAAGTAGAAATATACCACAAGACCAACCTCCCTTACGGCATGATCGCCAACACCAATACCGAAACGTTTTTTATCAATCGCGGCGGCTGGAACTGCGGGCACCAGATACGACCGGTCAACGTTCGCCAGGTCCCGGCTGAAGTGGTCGCGCGGGTAGAGGCAACGGCAGCATATAAAAATTATAAAAAGGCAACGGGGAAATAAGTATATTAGCACCCGGTTTAAAATTTGAAAAAATGTGTCGCCCCCACTTTTCCAAGTAGGGGCTTTTTTATTTTTGAACTTTCATACGACTTTTGTAACTTTAAATTCCTATATGGATACAACCTCTTTTTTATTGGGTCTTGCTGCCGGTGGTATCACCGCGCTTCTGCTTAATAAGAACAGAGACTATTTAATCATCAAAAAATTAAACAAGATCATGGCAACACAAGCAGAAGCAGCCGTACAACTTGATACGGTAACAACAAAACTCGGTAAGGTCCTTACTGAAATTCAGGCATTGAAAGATGCAGCAGCGGCAGCAGCAAATGTTTCACCGGAATTGCAGGCGGCTATTGACCGCGTTGTAGGTGCAGCAGAGGCGGCTGACAATGCTAATCCGGATGCTCCTATAGAACCACCTGTTGAAGAACCAACGGTATAAGCAACTACGCTGGTAAGAGCGTTTAAAATTATTGGCCTGTGGATTGGCTTTCTCTTACCGGAAAGTACATGAAGCAGGCCATGTTTTGTTATATATGAAAAAGACAGTAGTATCTCAATTAAAAAATAATGATGACCAATTAATAGGCATCAATGTAAAAACAGAAGAAGAAACTTTTACGATCCCGGTTGCTGATGTACGAAGAAATAGAGAGCACGTAGATGCTATAATTAAGGCATCAAACATTCGCAAGGAAGCAAGTTTTTTAAGCCGTCCTATTCTTGGATGGGGTATTCATATAACACCTCGATAAAATGAGCGGCAATAAACACATACTTTTCAACTTCGCCTCACGTTCGCGCCCGGAAAAGTTCAAACGTCTCGTTGCGCAAATTCAAGAATACTGCACCGAACCCTATACCATTCTCGGCAAGGTCGATGAGGACGACCCGGCAATATCGGAATACCTCACTACGCCGGAAGTTAGGTTTGCCGTAGGTTTCTCTACCTCCAAGATCCACGCGATCAACCGCGATATTCCCGCCGACGGTTGGGATATTATCGTAGATATTTCAGACGACTTCTGGTTTACCCGAAAGGGTTTTGACAGTATTATCCGCGAACATTGTGGACCCGACGACTACCTGCATTTCCCCGAACCTTTTGCCGACAACCAGGCTAAGTTAGGCAAGCAGGAAAGCATCGTTATTATGTACGTTGCGGGTCGTGATTATTTCAACCGTACCGGATGGATATACAACCCGATTTATTTGTCCTTGTTTTGCGACAATGAAGGAACACAGGTTGCCCGCTTAAATGGCCAATATAAGAAAATGAATGAACAAATATTTTTCCACGCTCACCCGGCGGCGGGTTACGGGGTACAGGATGCACAAACGAAGTACACAGAGAGTTTGTTTAAGATTGATGAGGCTACGTATATTAAAAGAAGAAAGGAGGGGTTTAAGGTATGAGTTATTGTAATTTACCAGCACCAGATATGTCGCAATGTGACGATGGAAGAAAGAGACTTATAGAGCGTCTTACAATATCGGAACATGATGATAATTCATATTGTCCGCTATCTTTATTTTTAGAAAAAGTAAAAAACGACCCCCATTTGTCTATTTCATTAACGCCAATATTTAATGAAATGGGGATAGCAAGGTGGACTCATGTTTGCGAGATAAAATCAATGTTTTATAAAACAAGAACGTTTAACGTTACGCTGATATGACCCACACCCTTAGTATTTTGATCTGCACCATCCCGCGCCGCGCTGCCATGTTCAATACGTTGGTGGCTGATCTGACCGCGCAATCAGAAAACTACGCTGTCGAGATATTAACAGACGACCAGCCCGGTAGTATCGGAAATAAGAGGCAACGGTTATTAGAAAAAGCTACGGGCGAATACGTTTGCTTCATTGACGATGATGATACGGTAAGCCCACAGTATGTGAAAAACATCTTTGAAAAATTAGGGGCTGATGCTATTGGTTTTGAAGGGCAGATCACCACCAACGGCAGGAATAAAAAGCGGTTTACTATAAGTATGCACCACAACTACGAAGAAAAGGGCGGATCATACTTCAGGTACAATAACCATCTTTCCCCGGTGCGCCGTGAGATTGCTTTACAGATCGGGTACAAGGACATGCAATTTATGGAGGATTACGACTATGCAACGCGGTTAAAAGAATCGGGGTTAATAAAGACGGAGAAGTATATTTATGCTACGATGTATTTTTATAGGTATGTTACAAGAAAACTATACACCTAATGCCCCTACTCTCCATCCTTATACCTTCTATCCCGTCGCGCTGGACTATTGCGATTGAACTGTACAACCGCACAGTGAAGATGTGTGATGGTAAGGACATTGAAACCCTAATGCTGACCGATAATTACAAACGAACCATCGGCGAAAAAAGAGAAGCATTAAAAAACATAAGCAACGGCGAATACTTCATGTTCGTTGATGACGACGACAGTCTGTACTCTATTGAGGAAATTTACGAAGCCTGTAAGGGTGCGGTAGATGTGATTACTTTTAAGTCCCGGTGCCTTAATGCAGACGGATCCACTTTTATCGTTACGGCAGGGCTAAAGAATGAAGTGGAACACAATACCGAAGATGGGAAGTACCTAGACTGCAACCGCCCTCCTTTCCCGAATTGCGCCTGGAGCAAATGGTTTAAAAAAATATCTTTTCCCGCTATCAGCTACGGCGAAGATTGGGAGTGGGTAAAGAAAGCTCTACCGCTGGCAAGATTTGAAACGCATATCCCAGAAGTTTTACACGGCTATAATTTTAACCCCGATATCACAGAAGCGTCAACCGAAACAAACACACACTGGACAAACCCAAACCATGAGAGCAATAGTTAATTTATCAACCAAAGGATATTGGCCTGGGCAGGTAAGACTGGAAAAAAGTTTGCCAGATGAAAGTATTTTTTTATTCAGAGATGAAAAAGAAGTAGGCGCGCCACCTCATCAAGAAAACCCCTATGCCTTTAAAATATATGCTATCGAAGAAGCGAGGCGAAGAAGATTTACGAAAATACTTTGGCTTGATGCCAGCGTATACGCCGTTGGGAATATAGAACCCGTGTGGGAGTGGTTGGATAAGAATGGTGTTTTTATGGAAGAGGCCGGGCATTATGTGGGGTCATGGTGCAATGACACTACGCTTAACTACTTTGGTATAACCCGAGGCGAAGCTATGACCATGCCGATGTTTTCAGCCGGATACTGCGGGTTCGATTTCGATAACCCTATTAGTGTGGAGTTCTTTTCCAAATGGAAAGAAGCGATGCTCGCCGGGATGTTCAAAGGGTCGTGGAGTGATCATAGACACGACATGTCGGCCGGAAGTATTATCACCAATCAAATGGGTTTACCTATGTCGCTAGGTGGCACATTCTTTTCGTATATTGGCGACTCATTCGGAGTACCAAAAGAATCAGTAGTATTTCATTTAAAAGGAATTTAAATTATGATCGCATTAGTCACCGGAATTAATGGTCAGGACGGAAGCTACTTAGCTGAACTATTGTTAAGCAAGGGGTATATCGTACACGGCACCACCCGACGCACGTCGCAACCAGGCCACGCAAATATTATGCACCTGTTAGGCAAAATAACGATACACCCCGCCGACATGACGGACGCAAGTTCTATTCACAACGCCATTGAAACAGTAAAGCCCGATGAGATTTATAACCTCGCCGGTATGAGCCAAGTTCGGTGGAGCTATGATGTGCCGAGTATGACGATGGATGTAAACTGCTTGGGGTTATTGCGAATAATTGAATCTGTACGGTCATTAAAATTGGACTGCAAGATTTACCAGGCGTGTAGCTCCGAAATGTTTGGTAAGGTGCAGGAAGTACCGCAGACAGAAACAACCCCATTTTATCCCCGCTCACCCTACGGCGTATCTAAGGCTGCTGCCTATTACATGGCTCGTTGTTACCGGGAAAGCTACGGCATGAAAATATACTGCGGGTTCTTATTCAATCATGAATCACCGCGCAGAGGGGAAGAGTTCTTAACAAGAAAAGTTGCTATTGCGGCAGCAGAAATAAAAGCCGGTATCCGCCAATCTCTGAAACTCGGCAATCTCGATGCAAAGCGGGATTTCGGTTACGCGGCTGAATACGTTGAGTGGATATGGAACATCATGCAGCACGACACGCCGGATGACTTTGTAATAGCAACCGGGGAAACGCATTCGGTTAAAGAGTTTGTGCAGCTTGCTTTTGAGCGCGTGGGGTTGAACTACGAAGATTATGTAGAGTATGACAAGTCGCTTACCCGTCCTGCCGAAGTGGACCTATTGATAGGTGATGCTGGCAAATCAATGAAGGTGTTGGGATTTGAGCCGAAGGTAAAGTTTGCAGAATTGGTAAATATTATGGTGGATGCGGAAGTATTAAAATTAGCCAATGCCAATAAATGAAGATAACCGCCGAAAACTAATCGACTTCCCAGAGGGTAAAATACTGGAAATAAAAGAGGACTGCGTTGTTGGCGGGCACTACCACCAGATTAAAACCGAATATTTTATTTTGTCGAAGGGCAGTTGCTTGATGATACTGGATAACATGAAGGTCCCCATGCGTATCGGGGAGTTGTACACCGTTCCGCCATTTACTACCCATTCTTTTCAAATTAAAAAAGGCAGCATACTAATCGGCCTTTGTTCCCATCCCTATGATCCAAATGATGAATATAAAACACCAACCAATGATTAAAGACTATTCCCAACACGGGGAACAAACTGTTATCCTGAATTATTTTGAAGGCTGCCAGGGAGTTGTTATGGACCTCGGGGCCAACGACGGTATTACCTTCTCGAACTCCCGCGCGTTACTTGAACTCGGCTGGTACGGCATACTGGTGGAGCCATGCGTAAAAACATTTAAGGAATTACAGGAAAATTGCAAACTATTCAGCAGGGTAATGTTGCACAATGTAGGTGTATCCTCCTACAACGGTGAAGCAGATTTTTATGAATCGGGGGAATTGATCGGAGGTGATCATTCTTTAGTATCGTCGATTAAGGAAACCGAAACGGAACGCTGGAAAAATAAGTCCAAAGAAAGAGACCCGGTTGTAGAGTTCAATAAAACAACCATCCCCGTTATTGATTTCGCTACCCTCTTGGAACGTAGCGGAAATCCGCAATTTGACTTTCTGACTATTGATGTGGAGGGCATGGAGCTGGAAATACTTCGGCAGATTGACTTCTCTTTGGTAAGTATGGTCTGCGTGGAGTATAACGGGAAACCCGAACTCGCCGAAGCCTATGATGCACTAATATCTATGCCAGTAATTTATAAGAACCGCACCAATATTATTTACGCGGTTAATAAGTAATTACCTCAACAGCGCGATTAAAGCGATTATACACACTATAATCCACACACCTACCATAATACCAGCACAGCCGTTGTTTTCGGGATCTATATTTCCCTGCACTTGTTGCTCCATTCGCGTATGATTTTAATGATTGTTGTTGAAATAGAAAACTGTTTTAACCCACGCTTTTCTTTTTCCTTACCCTGTTCTTTCAGTATCACTTTCAGAACGTCGATAGGTAGCCCACGTAGCAGTATATCACCTTTTGCCATCTGATATATTTGATAGCAAAATACAACCTTCTACCAAATAAACAAACTAATTTTATTCCACAATCATTTAACACCTATGGCTCGTGAATCTTTTCTCCCTTCAGTATTAGGCGGTAATGGACCTTACCTACGGGTAATAACTCCGGTAACTACAAACGGCACTACGCCGCTCCTCATTGACGGAGTTCAACAAACTGAAGAAACCTTTTTACCCTTATCGGCAAAGAAGGAACTGGAAAAAAAGAACCGGCACCTGGAAAGGACGGGGAGTGCACATTTGATGATGAAAATTGAAACGGTTAACTAAATTTTGTAATTATGGGTTGTTCATCTTGCGGGAAACCCCGCCCAACTAAACCACGCGGAGGAAGATAATTTATGACAGCAGCAGAGTTAGTAAAGAAGTTAATGGCGAAAGCCGGAGTAACCTATGACGGCGATCTTTCAACAGATATACCCGACGAGGTTGCTACCAACCTTGACAACCAGTTATTAACCATTGCTGCTGCTACCAACAACCACCCGGATGTAAAGAAGGTATATTTTGCGCAAGCCTATAACGGCCTTGATGCTGAATTAAAGAACGCCTACGCTGATTTCGGGCTATCCGACGAAGTGATTTCAGAGATTGAACGGGCGGGCGGCAGTACCAAGAAGGCGGTGGCCCTTGCAAGGAAGATAAAAGAATTGGGCGATAAAACAGCCCCTGTAGATAGCAAGAAACACGCTGATGAAATCAGGGCATTGAACGAAAAACTGGCGGCTGAAATCCAGGCCAAAACTGGTTTGCAGACTACCTTCGATAACCAGTTAAAACAAATTAAGATACAAACGAAGCTGGGCGGCATGATAAGCGGTTACAAAACCGTTTACGACGATCTCCCGGCTGATGCAAAAGAAGCGGCAACGAACGCCCTTCTTAATAAAGCTCTTCAGGATAGCAATGCGGAATTTACGTTTGATGAAAACGGGAACCTGTCGTTAATTAAAAAAGACGGCACTAACCTTTTCGGGGAGAATCATACGTTGGTTACTCCGCAGGCTTTTATAGACAAATCTTTCTCCAAAATCCTCAAAGTCACCGAGGCTACCAAGCCTAACAACCAACCGGCAACCGTTCCAGGTTCGCAAAATCCTAAAAACGCGGCTTTGGACGCACTGATTGACGAAAGTCTGACTAATTATCAGGCCGGTACAAAAGTCGCGGTTTAACAGCCACTTTACTTAACCTTCTAAATAATTTATATCATGGCTTTAGGCTATTGTCCTGCCTTGCTACGCACTATACGTGAAGTCGCAGGCGAAAACGACCCCTCATTAAAGCTGCACAATGCCGGTTTCCTGGCAATGTTGCAATGCTGCCAGAACAGTTCCGTAAACCCGATTAATGACGGGAATGATGAATACGGACACACCAGACCCTTAACCGTTTCTTATCGCCAGCGTCCTACCCTGTCAATGGTGCAGGAAGAAGATGATTGCGATATTAACCGCATCCCTGCCAAAGCGGAATGGACGTTACCCACACTTACACACCTTAGCACTTCGCATTTTCTTTCTGATGAAACAGTAAGGCAATACTGCGAAGAGGCGAGCCGTGAAAGAACTGTAGGTACGCCTCCGACTCGTATCATGCTGGAGCATTATGGTCTGTTACTTGAATCTGCCAACCTTATTATGAAAGCGGCAAACCGTCGTTTGGTCCTCGATGCGGCAACGCAGTTCGGTCTGAACGTAACTATCGGATCCGCTGCCGGTAAGGTGATCAATATCGAACGCCAGGGCAACCAGCTTGTACTGGATAACGGCATTGTGGATATGATGAGAGACTTTCAGGAAAACGAAATTTGCGGCGAACCTTGTATCGTTGGCGGTGGTTTATTCACTGCATACAACATGCAACGCGCTTCTTTATGCTGCAATACCGCCGGTGTGGATTTATCGCGCATGGGTATACCTCGTTTCTTCTTCGATAAAGACACGCAGGACCTGTGGGGTACAAACACTATCGGTGTATTTGCTCCGGGATCGGTTAAACTGATCGACAGGCTGAAATACAAGCGTTCTTTCGCTGGTCCGGGTGGTACATCGTTTTTCTTTACCGTTCCTTTACCTGTTTCAGAGTTCAACGGTTGTGCTGATCCCTGCCAGGTTACCGAGTTTGACGTTCAGATGAAATACTACGATTGCCCTACAGTAACAACTGTAAACGGCGTTACAACTACTGTCCCTCGCGGATGGCAGGTTATTGTTTCAAAGAACGTTGGACTGTGGGTACAACCTCGTAACGGGTATGCACCGGGTGATGAATTGAACAGCACCAACGGAACACTGAAGTATTTCATTACTAATAACTGTACGGATTGCAGCGAAGATGCAAACGCATACGGTTATGGTTATGCTCAATAATGCAGTGCTTCATTGACTATATCGGATTATCATACTGTGAGCGGGGGGTCTACGATTCCCCTGCTTCCGGTATTTATTTGAACTCCCTCCCCGGAATAAGTATCGAGAACATTGATAAGATAGCGAACGGGGAGCAAGTGAGCTACCTCGGCGTATGGGACGATGTGCAGAAATTCGCACTGGCGCAATTCAGACTTGATGTGATGAATGAAATGAAGAAGTGCTATGCGCTTAATTCCGGGTGCGATTACGACGCCCTTATTTGCGACAACATTGAAGAGTTAACAACGGCCTGGAAATATTTACTCGGTGTATCGCTTATGATATTCCGGCTTACCTCCGACCGTATTAACCGTTGGACAACGATAGGCCGCGATGAGGCAAAGGAGTTGCGTGATTTTTACCAGGTTGAGTATCAAAAAGCCCTACAACAAGGAGTGTTATTAATGGACACGGAAGAGTGTTGTTTGAAATGCGAGAGTAACCCAAATGTAGTAACATGGTTACCATAACCACCAACCTACCCGCTGTAACGTCGGAGTTAATGAAGTCAATACAAGACTTGTTAAACCCGAATTACCTGTTAAGGCCGGTAGCGATTGAAGTGCTGCCAATGATGACGGAACGCATACACCAGAAAGGCGTAGCGAGTGATGGCAGCCCGATAGGAACCTATTCAAACGGTTATTTAAAACAACGGGAAAAGAACGGGCGCGGTGCAGATAAAAAAGTGATCGTTTCCCTTACCCGGCAGTTAGAAAATAACTGGTCGGTCTTGGAAACTACGAACGGGTACGGCATAGGATTTACCAACTCGTTCAACGCTGATAAATTAAGGTGGGTAGAGGAAATAAAGGGGCGTGAGATAGCGAACTTATCTATTGAAGAAATTAACTACGCTACCGAGCGTATAAATGAACTGGTAATTGATGCTTTCGATAAGTGATATAGCAAAATTCGTGAGTGATAAAGTAGCGGGTATTATCCCCGGTGCGGTCGCCTACGGTATTGCGAAATCAGCATTAAGGGACGACAAACAAATGCCTTACGCGGATGAAAAGTATATCGGTATCGACGACAGCAAGCCAGCGCAGGTGTACTCCAAACAACTGACCATATCCAGTACGCAGGTACAAGGAAGGTCATACGGAGACAGCGAACCTTTACAACAAAATACTTACGGCCTGGCTGTAATTATTTATTACGACGAAAAAAAATCAGGGCTTTTGCCCGATCAACTATATACGTTTATTCAAGCTACTATAACCGGGGGCCTGAAGTCCGAAGGGTACAGATCGGTGAGAATAAATGTTACGAACGCTATCCTGAACGACGGCGCGGTGTGGCAACAGGAGTACGGGGCAACGCCTCTGAAACTTTTTGGCACACAAAGACTTATCCAGGTAAACTACAATGTGGTTATGACCTTCGATAAGAATTGTATCACTATTCCTAATTGTAAAATTTAAAAATCATGTCTGTATATTATCCTTCGAATTGTGACGACCTGATACCAGACCATATTTGCGACCCCTGCGAAGAAATCGAAGAAGGTGGTGTGCGTAGTGTGGCTTTTATTAAGTCATCTTTTGCTTTCACAGATCCATCGAACCCCGCAGAGTGGACGGCTGGATTTGCGGCTGGCGATATCATTTTAATCCCGGCTACCAAAGGTACGTTTGACGGTGGCGCGGAAGTGGAGTCCCCGGGCTATGGCGACCAGGCTACTAGGCTGACTGGTTATAATTTTCAGGCACAGTACCAGGATCCGAATTACCGGCAAAATTGTATTTTCTACAACACGCTTAAAAATTCCCGCCAATATAAATTTGCCTACCGTACTGGTTCGCAGATTCATATTAACGACAGCACGGTTCAGGTAATTCCTAAGAACCCTGTCCAGGAAGATAAGACAACGGAGGTTGTGTGGGATGTTATCGTAAAATGGAGCGGCAAAGACCTGCCATGTCCGTACGATGTGCCACCGGGTATCTTCGACCAATGTACTTACAACAGTTAATAATCGGGCGGGTGTAATAGCCCGCCTTTTTTAAAAATATTTTTATGCGGTTTCTTATTTTCTTGTTGCTTATAAGCACTATCAGTTATGGCCAAACCACTTATTATATCCGGGCAGATTCTACCCGGCTGCAAAAAGTGGGAGGCAATAATGAACTTATTATTGAGAATGCTACTAAGGGCGTCACTGGTGTACTGATTAACTACGGCGGAGGCCGCACCCGGTTCTCTAAACCTCGGATAAATGGGGATACTTTATTTATAGGCGTTGATACTATACTCGGTATCGGCGGCGGAGCGGGCACATACACTTTCACCACACCGTTGAGCGAAACGGGCGGCGTAGTATCACTACTGAACACCGCAGTCACTCCGGGCAGTTATACCAATACCAATTTAACCGTAGATGCTAAAGGCCGGATAACGGCAGCAAGTAATGGGAGTGGGGGTGCAGGAAGAGACTCCATGTTTTACAACAATGTCCTTAGTTATGGGGCGGTAGGAGACGGGGTGACAGATGATTATGCAGCAATACAAGCTGCTATTAACGCTACGCCATCGAGAGGTACGGTGTACTTTCCTCCTAATAGAACTTATTATATAACCCAGACTTTACGAAGGTCAAAAAACCCTATCAACATACTAGGGGGAGGTGGCGAATATGGCAGTTCGGTCATTTATATGTCAGCTAATGATACCGCTATATCTATTACCGTTCCGGAATCGCCTGTATTGTCCGAGCAGGATAGTGCATCAACTATTCGTAATCTGAAAATACAAGGAGCGTTCGGCAATAGTGCAGGGGCGGGAGTATATACCGAAGGAGGTATACAGACGGATTTTGTAACGATTGATGGTTTTTACGATGGGTTGAAAATGGGGAACGGAATTTACTACTCTCATATTTTCAGAACCAAGTTTAGTAGAGCCGCCAGGGATGGTGTCCATGCGGACCAAACGTTGAATTTCAACCAGGAATTTACATCGTGTCGATTTGATAGTAATGGCAGGTACGGGCTGTATATTTCAAATTCTGTAGACGGGCAGCATTTGACCATTGATAAATGCGAGATCGAAAGGAATTTGCAAGGGGGATTGTATATTGATGGCATTAATAATACGCAGATAACAAACAACTATTTCGAGGCGATGGTGGACGGTGCCGATGATATAATACTGGGGCTGGGAACTTATTGTAACGATGTTATTATTTCCGGCAACTGGTTTACTAAATATTTGGCAAATCCCGTCTTATCCCATATATACGCCAATGGAGTAAGAAATTTAACCCTAAATGGCAACACATTGAGAGGCGCAGGCGTAGGGGGCTATGATTTAGAGACTACATCAAATACCCTAAATGTTTTAATATTAAACCAGGACACCTCTATTATGAGGACAGTATTACCGGCTAGTACAATATGGATTGCGCCGAACAAAGTGGAGAACGCTGCCGTACTGTATAAAACGGTAAATGGATTTATGCGTGGGCAGTTTGATTTTATGAATGTGACGGAAACAAGCAGGCAACTGAATGTTACCTCTGAAGGCGTGACCGGCATAGGCAACTCACAGGCTATCTATTCGCAGAATAATAATAATATCGCCAATGCTAACCTGAACGGGAACGCTGCGGTGGCGACAGCCAATAGCCAGGCAACGGGTGGCACAGGGGCGGGGTTCTTTACCTATGGGGCTAATTCAAGTAGCGGTGCGTATATAGGCGGTGCATTTACGGCCTTCGCCGGCAACGGGTCAGGACCAAAAGTAGGAGCATTCGGTCGTGTACTTAGCAGATCGGGCAGCAATATAACTACCGGGGCTTACTTTGATGTAACGACTTCCTTTGATCTGGCACTACCAACCTTCTCCAACGCAGTTATACAGGCCAATAGCCGAGTATCGGGTATCCCCTTATTTATTGGGCAGTCGAGCGGCACAGATGTATTTACCATATCTGATGCGGGTGTAGTAACCCTCGGCACCATCGGCACAGGGGCGGTCATAGCTCGCCCAACGATGACGCTCGGTAGCGATGCGACCGGAGATATTTATTACCGGAATGGGTCGGGAGTGTTGACGAGGCTAGGGGTCGGGACAACACGACAAAAACTAGGAGTGGTTGGAGGCATTCCGACGTGGATGGATTCAACAGCCGTTACCGCCACGGTGGAGGGAACTTATACGCCCACGATCACCAATACAACCAACGTAGCGGCATCAACCGCTTATGTGACACACTACCAGCAAACCGGTAATACGGTGAGGGTTTGGGGTGAAATCAGTATAGATGCAACCGCCTCTTTAACGGTAACAGAGCTAGGGGTTAGTTTACCGGTAGCATCAGCCCTCACTACTACGCAAGACCTTTCTGGGCATATCACTTTCGAGGATAATACCACCATGCAGATCAAAGGGGATGTGGTTAACGGACGCGCGGTTGTAAGAGGATTACCACAAACCGCTACCAATAACAGATATAGTTTTACATTTACCTATAAATTTTACGCGCCATGAGGTTAATTATATTGCTACTGCTTTCTTTTCCAGCATCGGCACAGTTTATTATCCGGGGAGATACCCTAATGTATGTCAATCGTACGGGTGATACGATACTATTAAACAAGACCCGGAATGCCAGTAATAATATCTATTCGCAAGGGACGGGAACGGCCTACACCCTGACAGCTACTCCTGCTAAAATAGAATTCGGCACTACTTCTCCCGGGATCACCTTTAATGACAACGGGACGTATGAGGTAACGTACAATATCCTGGCGAACTATTCGGGCGCAACGCTGGCACTAAGCAGGAACATTGTTTACAAGGTGCGGCGAACGAACCGCTCCCCGGCCGATATATCGTCTAGCGTGTTTACGATACAAACGCCTATTATTACTGCCTCTACTTTCTCGGCACCAACTGCTACGATGACGTTTCAGTATACCGCTACCAAGGGGGATGTATTAGAGCTATGGGGGAGTATAAGTGTTTTACCAACGCTGGGTAGTGTGATTGTTTCGGTGGCGAACCTTCAAATGAATAAATTATACTAATGCGAATACTACTATTACTCCTGCTCACCACGTCGCTGAATGCGCAACGGATACAGGTCGAATCGTCCACCTCATTCAATGCGAGATTTATAAAGGGTACGGATTCAGATTCAACAAAACAATGGGATTATATTCAGCCCGGGCAGTACGCGGACTATTACGTTACACCAGGCAACTACACTTTTAATATGCGGGTTGCTTCACCACTTAGTCGGGGCGCGTTTGATATCCGCACCTCAACGGGGCTAAAGATGCTTTCTATCCAGGTCCCTAATACGGGTGGCTGGGCCGTTTGGAAAACGATTGCAACGGATCTTGTCATTCCTGCTGGTGTTACTTCTATTCGCATACAGGCAACCGGTGGCGACTGGAACTTCAATTGGTTTGAACTGGTGTCAAAAGTGTCCCTGGCAGACGCAGGACGCGACACAACGATATATTACCCTGTCGATAGCTACCGGCTTACGGGCATTGGTACATGGCGGCAAATAGGCGGCGTACAGCACAATGGTGCGCTCGTAGGTACCCTTGCCACTAATCTTTATAACGGCACATATAGATACGAATTAACGGCACCCGGTGGTGCGAAAGATACGGTACAAATAATGGCGGTGAAAGACCCCGGCGCGGTACTTCGAACGCATGTACTTGCGGGTTCAACGATCACCGTGTATGTAGACGGGAATATTTCAACGTGGAATAAATAAACATGCTAAAGAAAAAGTACGCTAAAGAGGCCAGGGTTCCGAGACGTATCGTTTATTATGAAACAGAAGATTTCATATTTAGCGAAACAGATGCTCGAATTGTTGAATTTTTAGCACTTGACTATACATCAGACCAGATAGGGAAAGAAGTATGTTTATCTCCCCGAACGGTTCAGGCAAAGATTGAAGAAATGTACGATGTAATGAATGTGAGAGGCAAAGCGGGATTGGTTTTAAAGGCGATAACGATGGGGATCATATCAATGCCATTGTTTCAACAACCTGCGGACACGGAACGAACTGAAAGAGCACCGGCAGTATATGACAACGAATAATATTAAACGAACTGGCAATATTACCAGTGGTCATAGGAATATGACAAAAATTGGATTTACGGCGTGGGTGTCTACTCTGCGCCTCTTTTGTTAACTTTGAACTATGGCAACACGTAAAACGTCCGTAGAAATACAGCACACTCCTATAAAAGGGTTGACCTTAGGAGGGCTATGGAAAGCTGCGGGGATCGTAGCTTTCGCGGCGTGGGTTTATTTCAGTCTGGTTGGCAGAATAAATGACGCCCAACGAGTGAGCCAGGATAATAATGGAATTCTCCGAGAGATGCAATCAGATAGAAAGGAGTACGACAGAGTAAATAATATCCGTCTTACTAATATAGAACTCGATCAACGCGAGGCTAAAATAAGGTTAACAACTATTGAAAATCAAATAAAACAATGATATGACAGCAACAGCAACAGAAGTACAGGCGTTTATTGATGCCACCCTTGCAGTAGCAGCGGAGTGGCAAACGTATAAGGACGGCCAACCCGGCGAAACAATGCAGATAGGTTCAAATCCTCTTTCACCTCCGCCGCCGCCACCAGTATCGTGAAAAAATGGCTATCGGGTATACTGCTTTGCTTAACGCTGCCGCTTGCGGAGTTGCATTGTCTTTTCAGCGATACGATCATTGAAAACTGGATATTAGCCGTTGACAGGCCAATGACGCGGGCGTGGAACGTTAAGTACCTGATGACCGACGTTAATTACCTGGTAACTATGATAGCCTTTATGGTTTGGTATCCGTCGAAATTCAACCGGGTAGTGAGGCAGGCATTCCTCTTTTTGGCTATCTTTAGCCTGATAATGTATATATACAATTTTAGAACGTTTGATTATTACTGGATATACCTGTGGGCGTTACTATTTGGGCTTCTGGCTTATTTTTGGCAGTCTAATACTAAACCTGTTCCATGAAGCGACCTACCGAACTCTGGCAATTTGTATGCGGCCTCCTGGCGATGGGGCTGGCAGTCGGGGCGGTAATAGCCAACCATAACAGGGGAATGGGGCAATTAGAAGAAAAAGTGCGGGCATTGGAAGTGAACCAGTTTAACATACAGATGAACAGCGACAAAAAATTCGATAAGATAGAGGTAAAAATGGATGCCATGAGTAATGATATCCGCCAGGTCCTAATCAACCAAGAACGTAAACAAGATAAAAAATAATATATGGCAGAACAAACAGTAACAACCTCCCCGGGAGCTTGGAAGCTCAATAGCCGGGATTTCATTCGTGGCCTGTTAATGGCTGTAATCGGAGCGGTGATCTCTATCGCCTACGATAGCATTAACGCCGGGAATTTTGATTTTAACTGGTCAGCACTCGGTAAAGGCGCATTGGTAGCAGGGCTTTCCTATCTTCTGAAGAACCTGGGAACCCCCTCCGAGATCGTTATCGTCAACCCGCCTGCACAACAACTAGAAGATGTGAAGAACGGGGATAAAAAGCCGGTGGTAAGGTGAAACTACTATGGGCAATACTAATCTCCATTCTGTTATTCGCTCTTATTGGGTCTGCGGTGTATTTCTTTGTGCGCTAATGTCCTCCTGCTACTCCGAACGCAAAGCCGCGAACCAGTTCGGGCGTGCTACTGCAGCTTACCCGGGTATTGCGGCGAACTTCTGCGCGGTCACGTACCCGCCGAAGGAACGGACGACACCGGGGGCCACGGTGATCATTCGGGATACGCTACCCGGTCTGGTCCACATGGATACTACCCGAGTTATGGATACCATGGTTATCACCCGGTTCATTCAGGGTCCAACCATCCGGGAGGTAAGCACCCGCGTGGATACTATCGTAGTCGTTAATCAGGCGGAAGTAACAGCGTGTAGGCTTGATTTAACGAAGACCCTGGGACTACTGAAGGAAAAGACAGATGAAGCCGCCAAGTGGCGGGAAATCGCCCGTACGCGGTTTTGGGTGATCTTTGGGTTGGGTGCGCTCTTGGCAGGGGCGGGGGTATGGATTGTTAAAAGAAAATGAAAAAACCGGGAGCGACCCGGTTAAATGAAACGTAAGAATAATGAATACTTTCGTTGTACTGGATTCAAATATACGATAAATTCAATCACCTCTCTACCGGATACGAATGATTTTCGATTGACAAGTCTTTAAAAAAGGCACCTCCTTCCGAGAACAACTCATAGGTGAAAGCCCTGTACAACACTTCGCTTCCGGATCCGTGGTGGTGATGAATTACTGCGTAGCTTTTCTCGATAAAATCTTGGTCTACATCTTTACCATGTACAGCCTCCATAGCTAATTTGAAGCTATTAGGGGATTTCTCTTTGTACACAATCTGAAAATTACTACCTAGATCCTTGTAGTTTTCAATACCGCCGGGGAGAAATTGTTTTAATATCATATAAATTAATTTGCTGGCAAGGTAATAAGTTGGATGGACAATTATTTACGGGTTTCCGTAACTTAGTGAAATAATGAATGAATTAGGTAAACTTATAGGCTCTATGATACTACGCGATACCGTGACGCTGGAGCGTTGCCAAAAACTACACCCCCTCGTCCGACAGGAAGTGATTGACACGATTGCTGCCGTCGAAAAAGGTTTTCCCGTTAATATGAAAATCCGCGTCGTGCAAGGGCTTCGCACGATAGCGGAGCAAAACGCGCTTTACGCGCAAGGTCGCACACAACCGGGTCAGAAGGTTACCAACGCTAAAGGCGGATCCTCTTTCCATAACTACGGGCTTGCTATTGACTTCGCGATCATGTACGATAAAGACGGCGACGGCAAGTTTGAAGAGCTATCCTGGGACACAGCAAAAGACTTCGATAAAGACGGCATAATCGACTGGCAGGAAATGGTGACCGCGTTCGAGGCTGCAGGCTGGCAATGGGGTGGTAAGTTTCGCACGTTTAAAGACCTCCCTCACATCGAGAAGTCATTCGGCTTCAAGCCCTCGCAACTACTCGCACGGGTCCAAGCGGGGAAGTCTACTGCGGGGTATGTGAATTTGACGTAGGCCCGTGCCCCCCCCC